>Ga0316607_1000005_pt1 | contig 79701 bp, 62 predicted proteins | sample MIS2016062E_MG_FD_207674 | JGI IMG/M metagenome (GOLD analysis project Ga0316607, IMG submission 207674) | Microbial mat bacterial communities from Middle Island sinkhole, Lake Huron, Michigan, United States - MIS.2016.062E | ecosystem: Environmental > Aquatic > Freshwater > Lake > Sediment...
GCAGAGACAGGACACTTTAATGCATACAATGCGAGCGATCTTGCTTCACCAAAAGGAATTTTTTATAGAAGGAGATCCCACCAAAATGCATCCTATGATTTTGAAAGATATTGCTGAAAAAACCAATTTAGACATTTCTACAATTTCCAGAGTTGCCAACAGCAAATATATACAAACGCATTTTGGAATTTTCCCATTAAAATACTTCTTTTCGGAAGGCATGCAAACATTTTCAGGCGAAGAAGTTTCGACCCGGGAGATTAAAAGTATTTTATCGGAATGTATTGAAAATGAGAAAAAAGGAAAACCACTTACCGATGATAGGCTTTCCAAAATACTGCAGAAAAAAGGTTATAACATAGCACGAAGAACAGTTGCAAAATATCGGGAACAATTAAACATTCCGGTGGCAAGAATGCGCAAAGAATTATAATTCATGGAATCGAAGATTTGCAGAGCAATCGGCTACGTTTTTCACCCTATATTCATTCCTTTTTTGGGGACGATCCTCATTTCATTTTTTACTCCAAACTTCACGATTTTTTATCAAGCTTTGGTTTGGAACTTGATTTATACCAATTTTCTTATTACGGTATTTTTTCCCTTGCTTATTATTTATCAGCTCTATCGTCTTAAATTTATTAAGCAGCTAGATCCGGATACAAGTAAAGAAAGAATTCCTCATTTGATTGTAGCTACTTTTTTCTATTTCATTACCTATTTGTATCTCAGTAGAATGAATGGAGCTTTTCAACCTATGGATAAATGGATGTTGGCTTGTTCTTTGAGTACAATAGCATTAACCATCATTTCTTATTTTTGGAAAGTCAGCTTGCATGCCAATGGAGTTGGTGGTTTGTTATTTTTAGTTCTGTTTTTCCATTTTAGGTATAGACTCGATGTGGTGTTTCTGCTGGCTCTGATTATAATTATATCTGGAGCGGTAGCTTATTCCAGACTATTTTCAGGAGATCACAATCCACCCCAAATTATAGCCGGATTTTTTTTGGGGATTATCAGCGTGATAGTATTGTGGATATAGTTGTTTTTTCGCTATTTTTGAATTGAGCGATAGAAATTATTCAACGAACTTATAACCTACTCCTTTGATCGTTCTAATATGCTTACCACCGATCTTTTCTCTAAGTTTGCGAATATGAACATCAATGGTTCTATCTCCAACAACAACATCATTGCCCCAAACAGATTGATAAATATCCTCACGGGTAAAAACCTTTTCTGGTTTTGAGGCCAAAAGAACCAAAAGTTTAAATTCTTTTCTGGGTAGAAGCAATTTTTTTCCACTACAAATTATCTGATGTTTTTCGAGGTCTATTTGTAGTTTTCCCGATTGAATAATATTGCCGGAAGCAGTATCGTCGATTTTCCCTGAATTATTAAATCTTTTGAGTAATGCCCTGATTCGGGTCAACAGTAATTTAAGTTTGATAGGTTTTGTAATGTAATCATCTGCGCCGGCTTCAAAACCTGCAATTTGCGAATAATCTTCACTGCGCGCAGTCAAAAATGCAATCATGGTTTGAGCAAGCGAGTGAATTTTGCGAATTTCTTCGCAAGTTTCAATTCCGTCCATTTCGGGCATCATGATATCAAGCAAAATCAAATGAGGATTAAGTTCCTTGGCTTGCTTAATGGCATTCAATCCATTTTGAGCGGTAAAAACATTGAAACCTTCTTTCCTCAAATTATAGCTCACAAATTCTAAAATGTCCTGTTCATCGTCAACGATCAGAATTTTGTAATCGGAATTATTCATATATGTAGATTATGTGATTGCTTTAATGTTTTGATATTTACACGCCGTGCAAAGATATAGATTATTAACCAAAATCTTGACCATAGTATAAAATTAAATTAAAAATTAATTATTTGTTAAATTTTAATTTAATTTTTGATCAAATTTAAATCCATTTTTTGATTACCATCTGATTCTCTTCGAATACAGCGTAAGAGAAAAATGAAATCCAATCTCCAAGATTGATATATCGACTTTCGGGTGTAAGCTCTATATCAAGCAAAAGATGTCTGTGACCGAAAATAAAGTAGTCGAAATGTTCTGTGAGTAAAACTTGTTTTGCGTATTTCACAAGCCATTCGTTGTCATTGCCCTTAAATGTTCTGTCTTTCAAAGCATAGCGGCTTTCATTTGAAAAGAAATGCGCCAATCCAATTGCAAAATTAGGATGAACCAATGAAAAACACTTTTGGGCAAAACGATTCGTGAAAAGCTTCTTCATCATTTTGAATTTTTTGTCAAAAGGGCCTAACCCATCTCCATGCGCCAATAAAAATTTCTTATTGCCCAAGGTTATTTTCATTTCTTTGCGAACAATTTCGACCCCGGTTTCTTGTTGCAAATAGTCAAAAATCCAAATATCATGATTGCCCGTGAAGAAATAGATTTTTATGCCCAAATCATTCAATTCGGCAAGCTTAGCCAAGAAGCGGGTATGACCTCTGGGTACACAGCGTTTCCATTCAAACCAGAATTCAAAAACATCGCCAAGGAGAAACACGGATGAAGCGTTTTCTTTTATAGAATCCAGAAATGAAACCAGTTTGCGTTCTCTAATTAGACTTTTTTCAAAATCTGGAAATCCTAAATGAACATCGGAAAGAAAATAAATTTTGTCTCTTGTCATCAAGTGTGTGGAAATTGATTTTAAATGCGGTTTCAAAAATAGAAACTTTTTCACTATGTAACGACTGAATTTTTAAATAATGGAATAAATTAGGAATTTTTTAATTAGCGATAAGAGATCATGAATCAATGTCGTTTAGTTCAGTATTGGAGCAAGGATTTGGAAGATATAGACAACGCTGATATGTGCTGGTTTTTAATTGATGCATTTTTATCCGCATTCCATTTATTACCTCAACTATGCCTCATCGGACAAATTAAATCGTTCCATTAACTCTATTTAAAACACCATATGCATAGTAAAGTGGCAAAAACACTAATTTCTGTTCGGGTAATTCTGAATATTCCCGGCAGGAAAAAACATAACCGGTTTTGCAATTTTTATACGCATCTAACAATAAGTGAAGACTTTTGAGGCTTCCCGATGCATTACTCTTTACTTCAACTGGAATTATTTGGTTATTTACAGTAATTAAAAAATCAACTTCTGCTGAACTGCTCTTTTCATCTCGCGACCAATAATATAATTCATTTTGACCAGCCACAGTAAATTCTTGGCCAACAAATTGTTCGGCCATTGCTCCCTGATAAATGGAAAGCAAGTCTGTTTTATGATATTCAACATCAGCCGGAATATTGCAAATTTGCTGCATCATTCCAATATCCGTCATTAAGGCTTTAAATTTCCGACCTGTTGTTGTGGCATCAATGGGCAATCCAGAAGGATTTACAGATTCAATCTTGGAAATTAATTGAGCCATAATCAATAACTCGAATGCCCTTTTTATTGTTGGAATCGAAAATCCTTCAGCTAAATGTGTGTATTTAATTTGTTTTCCAATACCTTTAGCCACCGAAGTTAATACTGAATTTAAACATCTCTTATCAGAATAAGGAGCGTACTTCGAAAAATCCAGTCTGTACGTACTCAATAAGTTTAATTGTATTTCAAAAACATCTTGAAAATGGCCATTATCTTTATAATAATTAACACATTCAGGCATTCCACCTACAAACATATAATTTCGTATCTCATTAAGTAAAGAAATATGAATAATTTCAGGTTGTTTTCTGGGAGGTTCCAAAATAGTTTCAGCAAGTTTATCTTTTCCTTGGGCAATTAAAAACTCAGAAAAACTCAAGGGATGCATGTTTAAAAATTGAACACGTCCCACCGGAAAAGAAATATCTTTAAATGCAAATTCTATTAATGATCCAGCAGCAACAACATGTAATTCAGGTATCTCTTCATAAAAATAGCGTAACGACATAATTGCTTTAGGGCAACTTTGAATTTCATCGAAAAAGAGCAAATCGTTACCGGAAATAATTTTCGCATTCAATACAATTTCCAACTCAATTAAGATTCGTTTTGCATCTAAATTAAAATCAAATAGTTTTTGCCATTCTGGATGTTTCTCAAAATTAACGATGTGAACATTTCCATTAAAACAATTTTTTCCAAAGTCGGAAATAGTCCATGTTTTACCAACTTGCCTTGCTCCTCTGATAATCAATGGCTTCCTATTGGATTGATTTTTCCATTCAATTAATCTTTTTTTTATAAAACGTTCCATATTATATTTGATTTGAATATAGCATTTAGAAATACAAGGCAAAAATACAAATCAAACTTTAGAAATACAAGGCAAATTCTTAATTCCCTTGTAGTTTTTCCAACCAGAACGGACAGCCTTAGAACGATGTTGGATTGCCAAATGCGATGGTTTATCTCAGAACGATGGATACCAATTGTTGTAAACCCGGCATCTGAATATTTCGGAAGCTGCCTAACTATGTGGGTTTAACGATCCAAATTTTTTTACACACAAAAAATCAAGAATATAAGAACGGCATGGGTTTTTCAGAATTGTCCGGTTTCCCATGCATAAATGCATGGGCTAATGATTAGTGCCTTGAAAATCAAAAGAATTATTTTGAAATATATTCAGTAGAAAATATTCATTCAAATAAATTCTAACCGCTATTCAATGAACCCATCATTAGCTCTGCCATTTATGGCGGAGCATGATTTCCAATTATTTCGGCCAACAAGGAATTATGCGATGCATTATCTTCTCTAGCCCGTTCCCTTAGATTCGCAATATATTGCGTATCTACGATTGAGATTTTGGATTTGTAAGCATATTTTAGTAAAAATGCAACAAAATAGTTTGCGCTGTAACAGGAGTTTTGAAACTATTGATATTTATACATAGCCACAGGAGTTCTTTGTTTTGAAGGCTTGAAAAAATAAAAAGCCCGAAACTGAATTGAACTCAATTCAGTTTCGGACTTTTTATTTTGGGGTATTATCGAAGAACTAATAATCTAAATCTATCTCAGTTTCATAAACACCATTAACGGTAACTTTTGCTTTGTCATCACAAACTTCATTGCCATAATCAATCATAATAACCTTGATGCCCGAAGTGATTTTCAGACTGCCACCCATGATGTATCCACAACTCGGTGCTGTAACAAGGGGATCTGATACATATTCTCCATTCCATTTTGTGCCATTGGCTTGCGTAAGCTGTGCAGTACCTGTAGATTTGTATATATCATCACTTAAATCAAGTAGCGTTGCACTTCCCTGACTCCAAGTTTTAACTCTGTTGCATCCAAATTCTAGTTTACTGTTATCGGGTTTGGTTATTTTTCCTCCTGTCAAAATCATGGAGAAAGTTGGATTCGAATTTCCTACGGTGGTATTGGAATATACGTAGTTACCTTCAACGATGTAATTGTCCACGGTATAGCCATTAAAGGTAATGGTCCAGACGGAACCAGGAGTTCTTATTCTGCCTGTCAAAGTTACTGTAATCATGCCTTTTCTGAAAACACCATCAACACCGGTACAACCTGCTGAACCAAAGTCGATTGTAATTGTTTTGGGCCAATTGTTTACATCGGCATCTCCTGAGGTAATGGTAACAGAAGGACAGGTGCCTACTCTTTTTTTTCCTGAGAATAAGTCCTCTTCTGAAGTGCTAACTTGAGTAAGAGCATCATCATACATTTGGTCTCCAATAGAATTGTCGGTGGCAGCAGTGGTATCTTCTTTGAGTGAATCTTTTGAACATGCGGCAAAAAAAGTTATAACAAAAGCAATAATCGAAAGGAACAAAACAAAGAAGGTAAGATTCTTTTTCATGGTTTAAATTTTAAGTTCATATTATTTAAGGGTACTTTTGTATTTCTGAAATGAATTAGCAATTTTAAAACCAAATTTTTGACTTATTTATTGTTACAAAACAAAAAAAAACTATGATAAAACATATTGTTATGTGGAAACTGGCTGAAAATGCTGAAAACAAAAGCAAAATGGAAAATGCAAATATGCTATCGGAAATGTTAAAAAATCTGAAATCGTATATTCCCGAGTTGTTGGAAATCGAAGTTGGCATCAACCACGAAAAAGCGGATAAAGAAAACTGGGATGTTTGCCTGATAACTGAGTTTGAAAATTGGGAAACGATGGAGAAGTATCAATGTCACCCTGAACATTTAAAAGTCGCTGATTTTGTCAAGAAAATTAGATTAAGCAGAACTTGCGTTGATTATGTTGTTTAAATGAATGCTATTAGGTTGGGATATAAAAACCCTTCAAGCGGTCGAAGACCCTTGAAGGGTTGTATTGAAATTGTATCCATAAATTTTAATAAAAAAAGGCTGCTTCTTAAAAAGAAGCAACCTTTTGTGGGAGGTTTCGAGCGGATTCGAACCGCTGTACGAGGTTTTGCAGACCTCTGCCTAGCCTCTCGGCCACGAAACCAAATTAGGCTGCAAATATAAAGATATTTTTTTGAATTGGACAAATTTTTCTTTTTCATAATCTGAATTGAACTATGTTTTTTTTAATTTTTATTCTCATCCAGTTAGGGCAAAACTTTTGCAATGGGCAATTAGATTTCTGGAAAACCCATGATTTCTGCCATGTAATACACCAAAATGGGACGCATATACAAATTGATTTGTACGGAAATTTATATTTAATTGGTGAAACTTCAATTCAAAAATTTTCAAAATCAAATGAAACAGAAAATTTCATACTTGATAAATCTTTACAGTTAAACCGCTTGGGCAGGATCACGCAAATGGATGTGAGCAATCCGCAAAAAATATTGATTTTTTTCAATGATTTTCAATCACTAATATTTTTCGACAATGATTTGAATGAACTTTACCAAATTGATCTTTCTCAATTATCTGATATAGAATGTGAATTGATTTGTAATTCAAGTGAAAATGGCCTTTGGGTTTGGAGGGGTGATCAGAAACAACTTATCTTTTTAAACTCTAACTTAAACATAGAGAGAAGAAGTCTCAAATTTCCTGCAAATCTTGAGAATGCTAAGGCCATATACATGCTCGAAAAAAACAACAGGATTTATGTCTTATTCGATAATCAACAGCTTTTCATTTTTGATTTATTTGCTAATTATATTGAGCAACTCGAAGTTTTGGATATTCAAAAGTTTTCATTTTTTGAGAATGATCTTGCTTATTTTTCAAAAAAAAACATAATTTTACAGAAATTAGATCATGCGACCATTTTGCCCCTTGATGAAAATCTGCAAGATGCCATCGATGCACAAGTCATCAATGATCAGATTTATATACAATATTGTGATTCCATAAGAATCTGTCCATTTCGAAAAAATTGATGAATTATGCATATAGCTGTTTCTGGTAACATTGGTTCAGGCAAGACCACTTTAACTCGTTTATTGTCAAAACATTATGGTTGGGATGCTCATTTTGAAGATGTAGATGATAATCCTTATTTGACCGATTTCTATTCGGATATGCAAAGGTGGTCATTCAACCTTCAGATTTATTTTTTGAATAGCCGTTTCAGTCAAATGCTTGAATTCAGAAAATCTGGAAAAACCGTTATTCAGGATAGAACTATTTATGAGGATGCTTACATTTTTGCGCCCAATCTCCATTCCATGGGATTGATGACAACCCGCGATTATGAAAACTACTTTTCATTGTTTGTATTGATGAATTCTTTGGTTAGACCCCCCGACTTGCTCATTTATTTACGAGCTTCCGTACCAACTCTTGTTAATCAAATTCAGAAAAGAGGAAGGAAGTATGAAAGTACAATTCGAATAGACTATTTGAATCGACTAAATGAAAGATATGAATCCTGGATCAGCCAATATAATCTGGGAAAAATGCTGATTGTTGACGTGAATAAATCCAATTTTATTGAGAATGCGCAAGATTTAAGCCGTGTCATTGATATGGTAAATGCCGAATTATTTGGCCTATTCTAGTGTTACGTCAAACCAACTTTTCCAAAGTTTTAAACTTTGTAAAAGTTTATAGCCAAGCGGTTAGAATTATTGTGAACCTACAAAACAAATTTGACAGAACACTAGTCACTGTTAATGCAATTTCCATTTTTTAAATTGATCATCAAATTGTTGTCTTTGGGTGGTATATCTTTACAATAAGATTTGAATGATTTACTGAGTTCTTTGTCAATTCCTTTAATCCATTTGGCTTGTTCTATTACGTTGGGGTCTAATTTTTCATCACCAGCATAATGACGCATCATGGCATATTTAAACATGTAGGCTAAATGCCATTTTTGGTTCTCGTTAAAGGATACAAGATTGGAATGTCTGTCTTTGGCAAATCTTAGCAATCCGGCGCTAAGAAATGATTTTGCATATTTTTGTAATCCATGAGCAAATCTTCCATGGGATTTATAATCGATGTATTTGGTCTGAATATGCATTCTTTGATTTCCAAAATAATCGACAATGCGATAGGGGCAGGGCCACGTGATTGTTGAGCCGGTTTCAACATCATAAATAAAGTTACCATCAATTTCTGCTTTTGAAATATCTTGTGCATGATAGTGACCTGTGAATATTATGTTTAATCCTTTTGACGAGAGTTCTTTGGCAACTTCTTCATGGTTTGTAATGAGCACTTCCTTGAGCCAGTCTTCATTTACATTGAAATGCTTAACCAAACCATGATGCATCATTCCAAAAATGATTTTATTCTCTTTTTTCCCTTTTTCAAGCATTTCGGAGGCCCACTTCAATGTTTCGGGTTTTAATTTTCCGTAGGAAGGATAGCTGTAATCATAGTATAAGTTTGCATCCAAGGCAAGTATCCACAATCCTTCGAAAGGTTCACTAATATAGCTCAATGAGTTGGTATCCCGTGAAACACAGGAATCATAACCAAACTCTTTGTATATATTGACAAAGTCACCTGATTTAACGTTTTCGGTTATAATAACCTGATCTTTAAGATATTCATAGGATCTTGGACTATTTATATCATGATTACCAGGAGTCACAAAAACTTTAATTCCTTTTTTCTCCAATTCTCGCAATCCTTTTGCAACCAAATAATGGGAAGATTTTTCGCCATCTTTTGTAATGTCACCCGTTAGCAAAACAATATCTGGTTTTTCATGAATAATTTTTTCGATACATTTTTTGAAAATATCGTAACTTTCTGCAAACATTTTTATGGAATACCTATTATGATCTTCAAAGTTTGCTTTGTATTGCTTGATCAGGGCAGGATCCAGAACATGGGTATCGGAAATCACAATAATTTTGAAGATGGGCTTGTCCTTTTCTCTGCTCTCGTAACTCATTTTGGGTGAGAAAAAGAGAATAATAAAGAAAAATGCCCAAGCCATTAGAGGTTTTATAGATGCGATATTCATGGCTATAATTTGTTTATATTTAAACGTAAAATTGCCAATAAACCATATATTTTAGATCAACTCTATGTTATTAAAATTTTAATTTCATCAGCCATTGAAGGTTCGATTTAAAGATTTGGTAATAATTCGAATTTTTCAAACAGAATTATTTTAGAAAGTGCTGATATATCCAAAATGAATCATGCTGTTTTTTAACTGAAATGAATCATGATCTGATTTTCCTAAACCCCAGGCTATAGAAAAAAGCCCCGACTGAATTTGAAGATCAATTCCAAAACCGATGGATTGCAGTATATGATTTTCTTTAGGAGATTGGATGACATTTTTCGTGATTTTGGCAACATCATAGAATAAGAAAAATCTCGAATTTTCGTCAAAATAATAAGTGGGTTCTATGCTGGCCATGGAAAAGAGCGAAACAGGTACAGATTCACTTGCAAATCCGCGTAAATCATTGATTCCACCCTTATGAAGTAATTCATTTTCAAAAATAAATTCTGAAAAAATGTAAGTACCTATTGATCTGATTCGGATGAAAAACTTACTATGAAGAATTCTTTCAGCAGTAAATAGATAGGAGATTTGGTGTTGGGTAATTTTGCCTCTTTCTTTGGTCGTTTTTTTTCCGGTGAGCAAATGAATATTGTAGTTTAGAAATATGTTTTTCCATTCATATGGAAAAGAATTTTTTATTTCAAAACCCCAGAGAATAGATTTAAAATTTGAAAAACCTGCTATTGAATCCTGTCGAACTTCTGATTTTTTAATATTGAACAGAAAATTGCATTGTAAACCTTCGTAGTTTTGAAAACTTAGAAAACTTTCCGATTGAAAATTTATCCAAGAAGAATCTTTCCGATCTATATTGACAAAGGAGCCTAAACCCAAAGGAGATCCTGATAAAAATGGAAATTCAAAAGAAATGTGGGTCTTTTGGACAGATTTTTCACTTCTTTTCCATGCAAATCCTAAATTTTCTGCTTTTCCAAAAGAGTTTTTCAAAGAAAGCTCGAATTCACCCGTGAGTTTGGTTTTTGAACTTTGGTCTTTCGCAGGAGATAATCCCAAAATACCATTGAATTTGTTGGCTTTTTTCTTCTTTATGTTTAGGAGGATGGATGCTTTATTGTTCTCAAAAAATTGCGTTGGCGCTTTGCTCATGGCAATGAACCCGGATTGCAATATTCTCTTGGGGATATTTTCAATAATTTCTTCCTGGTACAAAAATTCTTTGCGATAGTTCAAAAATCGTTGCAGATAGTTTTTCGGTAATTTTATGTTGCCTTTGAATTCTATTTTATCAAAATAATATTTATCGCCTTCAAAAAATTTGCAATGTATCTTTCCTACTGTATCTGAAGTCAATATATATTGTAATTTTATAGATGCAAAGGGATATCCACAATGGGTCATCGAGGATATGGTTTTATTTCTAAATTCTTCTATTTCATAACTTTGAATGACTTTTGAGGTGTCAATTTTTTGTATTTTCTTTTCACAACACTGGTCAAGCAAGGTATTTTCAAATTTTAAATGGAACTGAATGTTCTTTGATTGGAAAAGATATAAATGTATTGTGCTGGTGTCTTCAATAATGGAGTCAAAAATGACTGGGAATTGAGCTTTCTGATTAAATGAGTCAATTTTGGCTAAAAATCTGATTAGGCCAATAGAGTCTGTCACTAAATCTGGAAGATACAGATCTACAATGTCTTGTACTGTCTTGTTTTGTATTGTAGGAATAAAATGAACTGTTTTTTGAATGATTGTATCCTTGGAGATTTGAGCAGATGCGGTTTGAAAAATGAAAGTTGTGAAAGCTATAAAAATCAATAAGATTAAAAAGTTATAGTGTTTTGCATTAGATGGAATGAAGCCTGGTTTTCGTTTTCTATTCATTGAAGAAATTGAGTGTAACTAAAACAAAATTCAAATGCCGTTCTGCCAATCAATTAGGGCAAAACGGCATGGTAAAAATCAAATAATCTTCGTGGAACACGATATGTATGCGAGATTTGATGAATCAGGCAATTAATTTACGTCTGGAAATTGTTCTTCGACCCATTCCGCTTCACTTTTTGAATCCGCCTCTGTTAATTCTGCATCAAGTTCCTCATCAGAAGGGGTTGTTCCTGTTGAAGCAGACTCATCATTGGTATCTTTCCAGTCATTGGGAACAACACCTAGATTTGCTTCATAAGCCAAACGAGCCAAAACTCTTGCTCTGTGAGAATGATGGTATGCCTTGTTAAACAAGCCTTTGTGAAAAAGCCTAACCGCATGTTTCTGATGCCTTACGGCTTTTGAATAATAACCTGTATAGACTTTGTTGATTTTCAATTGTTTTCCCGTTTCCCTCAGAACAATATTGGTTCTGTTCAGATAGTGGGCCAATCTTTTTTTGGGTTTTTGTGCATCAGCCGCTTGGATGAATACAAAAACAAAAGTAAAAATCAGAGATAAACGTAAAACTGTGAGAAGTTTTTTCATGGTACTTTCTTTTTAAATTAAACATATACTCATAGACTTTAATCAATGAAAATAGTTTAATTCAAATCAGAAAGATCATGAACTATTTCATTTCTCCAATCATTTTGTCCACTTCATCTTTCATGGCCAAAGAGTTATTGTATTCTGTGTCATTGCCATATTCAATGGTCAATTTTTCAATCTGGTTTGCATATTCTTCTCTGATTTCGAGTTCTTTGGTAATATCTTCCAGCTTGTATGAATCAGTATAAGTTGAAGCTAACACATTGCTGCTTCCGTCCAGTTCATCCAATCTTTCTGCGTGTTTTTTCAATTTATCGGTTTTTGTATTTTGTGATATGGCAATTTTGATTTTTTCCTTTGCTTGGGTATAGTCGGTCACGAGCTTGTCATAAAACTTAATTTTTGACTCAAGCAGGGAAGCATGGTTTAAATATCCATTCACAATTTTTTCGCAGCGATCGAGAACTTCTGGACTAAGCTTTGAAGCATGCTGAGTTTTATATTCGGCATATTTTGCGAGAGCTTCTGTTTTATACTTGTCTCTGTAAAAAGAGTAGTTGGCGTTGGGAAAGTATTCAGCAAATGTGTCTATAATTGCTTCGGCAGCAAAACCATAAAGCTTGTTGATTTCATTGCTTGCTGTTCTTTTATCCTGCTCAGCTTTCCTCAAACCTTCGGCTATTTTTATTTGTAAATCCTGATCCGGATTTTCTTCTTCCACTTTTTTCTTTTTTCCAAATAAATTAAACATATTTTATAGATTTATAAGGTTAGTAATGTACTAATTTTAAAATGTGTTAATGTGTTAATTAAAATCCTGAAAATAAATACTTTAGGTTTACAAAAACAGGTCTTATTTGTTAATATTTACTTAAATAATTCTGCTAAAAAATAGAATCGAGACCCCACGATAATTTTAATATTTAAACTATTGCCAAAACTGTAAACGAAAAAAGTTTACACAAATTATATAGGAGAGAAGCATAATTGATATTCAAAAAGAAATCTTGGTTTTTTGGTCTATTGCTTCGATTCATTCAGGAATAAAAAGAGCTGTTTCAAATACAAAAAGATTTGTTTGAAACAGCTCTATCCTCACTGATTTTAATTTATTATTCGACTAGTATCACGTCTGTTTTTAGTTTTTTAAATTCCATCACCTCGGCTTTGGGTATTTGTGTTCCTGAAATAGTCACAATTTTTAAAAATTTGTGATTGTACATGTAACTTAGTTTTTTGATTTCTGTGTTTGAACAATCCAATTCTTTTAAATTCTTTAAGTAAAGGCATGACATTAAACTTCTTATAGGTGTATTGGCAATTTCAAGAACTTCAATATTGAGGAGCTTTTCGATAGGTTCCAGCGCTTCGATTTTTGTGTTGCTTGCGTACAACTCAGTAAGGTTTGACAAATCTTTTAAATAAGCCAGATCATACACACCTATGTTGTTAGAAAGATTGAGTGATTCCAGTTTAATCAATGACTTCAATGGTTCCAGATCACGAACTGTGGTTTCATCGCATCTTAATACTTTTAATTGCCCTAAGCCTCTTAGAGGACCTAAGCTGACAATCATGGTGTTATGGCAGTCCAATTTTTCAAGATTATTGAGCGTTGCGATGGGTAAAAGACTGTTCAAGCTATTGTTGTTTGAGCAATCGAGTTCTTTCAAGTTGATCAATGCGCCTAATCCCTTTAAGCTACCTACACCGGTACAATAAGAACAATTGAGAATTTTCAACCTTTTTAAGAAGCCCAGTGGTTCTAATGAATTGATTTCTGTATTTTTAGAACAATCAATACGCTCAAGTCCCACCATAACGTCAAGTTGTTCCGATGTTGGCTGAACATCTTGTCCTTTCATGACTTCTTTTTGGAATACTTTTTTCCATGCAGGGGTTAGGCTATTCCACCAATCTTGGTTTGATTGCCCAAATGCTGCAAAATTGACACATGCGAAAATGGCAATTAGAATTAAATGAGTAATTTTTCTCATAAGGATATGAATTTACAGGTTAAAAAATTGAATAATAGACATTTTAATTACTGAAGATAACTTCAGTTGACCCTCTCACAATTTTAGTAAACAAATTTAAGCTTTTCATCACAAAAATAAAAAAGGACTACAATTAAATATCAGATAAAATACGTAATTATGTTTATTTCTAAGATGAATCAATGGTTAATTTTTTATAAAATATTTCAAAACCATTCAATAGCAGCCTTTTGAGAACAATCTTAAGATTAGGTTAAATGATTTTTTGTATTAATTTTTCTTCATCTCAGAATCACTCCATGTCAATTCTCCGGTTTTGGGAATAAACGTTGCCTTTTTGTTATTGATTATGAGGTCTATGGATTCTATATTCACTTCCCTGTTTTGTTCAGAGACAGGATCAAAGATGATTTCACCATGAATGTATGCCAATCCAGCTTTATTATTTTTCCAATATACCCAAAAGCCTTTCTGGCAAAGGATAGAATCATAGTCAAAATTTAAAATCTGTTTGCCTTTTTGGTTCAATAAACCATAATGAGCATTCTGCTTGAATACCTTCACCGTATCTTTTAAACTTTGGATCTCAGGATATTCTACAGATTTTTCATCACAAAAAATCCACTGCTCATATTTCCAAAAAACAGCTCTTGTTCCCCAAGTTCCTAAGTATTTCTTTTTGTCAAAGTTATTGAGCAAATTGCCTTTTAAATCTGAAAATCCATAGAAGCTATCTTTCTTTAAAATATAGCAGTTCATATTTTCTGGCGAAATTATCGAATCATAGCGAACAGGCAGGATTTCCTTACCCGAAATTTGGATAAGTCCTTGCTTCTTAAACAGTTTAATTTTTAAAACACTATTTAATGGCTTGATAATATGATTTTTGACAATAAGGCAGTCGATAGCGTTTTTCTCCAGACTAAAATAATAGGATATGATGGATCTCTTGCTTAGATCAAAAATACAGTAGCGATTTTCTCTGTGGAGCATGAAAAGGTCGCTAGCGTTTTTGTATCGATAGATATTTCGATAAAAGGAAGGAAGAATTTCATCCCCATTATCATCAATAAGTCCCAGATTTCCATTGATTCTTATGATTGCTGTTTCATCAATGAATTCGAATGCAGAATCATATTTTGCCTCAATAGCCAGATAATCCTCCTGATCGCAATAGCCCCATCTGCCAGATCGCTGACATGGTTTAAGATCTTGAGCCAAAATACTTTCCATATTAAGGAAAAGAATAATGATACCAGCAATAATCATGATATGGAGTATCTTATTCATATTGTGTGCATTAATCGTTAAGGTCTTATAAACTTGTGGTTTACGATTGTTTATTCAAATTCGAAGATATAATAATTCATTCTTTGTAAACAAAAATTCAACCAAAAATCTTTTCATTTTGAGTATTGGGCTATTATACTAAAATATGCAAAATCACCAAAAATTTAATTTGTAAATGGAGTTATAAGGATTGAAAAAAATTGATTTCGAACAAATTTATAATAATTTGCAGAAATTGAAATAAAAGAATTGAAGTAAATGTTATTTTTTTTTCAAATTGAAGCAATCCAATTGGTAATGTTCTATATGAGATTAAAAACAGATGATCGTGAAAATGTTTATTAATAGTATTGGATAAATGAGAATGAAGTTTTGTTTGAAAATTCGAGATTTAATGAGTATTTTTTGTTGAGGTTTATTTGGAGAAAATCAAATTTTCATATATTTTTGAGTAAAATAAATAGACCAGACTGGGAAGATTTATATAGTTTATTTTAATTACTATTGAATCAGGAAGATAAATAAATTTTTTGCTTTGGAGAAATCAAATTTTTGAAAAAGATTCAAGTTAGATTTCTTAGCAATGTTTGTGATGCATTCTTTTATGTTTATTCTTGAAGTGAATGTTTTACGGATATTGTATCGATACTTCTTTGAAAAAAGGGATTTAAAAATTTTGTTTTTTTTTTTTTTTCGGAACATTTATTAAATTTGAAAACTGGAATTCAAGAGATAATTTACTACTTAGATGGAAATAAACTCAACATACAAATTCTTTCAGGATTTAAGAGATGACAGCCTTTGTTTTATTTATCAAGGTGCATTTTACAATACCATTACAGCAATGATCATTGACTTGCTGGAGAATAGTATTGATGAATCCAGTGGCTTTTCAAATCTTCGTAATAAAATTTCCTTTCTAACAATCGAAACATTCCAAAATATCATTCGGCATGGCGATAACCCGATTATTGAAAATCAGCCAAAAAGTCGAGGCTTGTTTTTAACCCGGAATATTGGTGACTTTTATTATATAACTTCAGCAAATCTGATTGAAAACGAGAATATTCCCTCGCTCGAAGCAAAACTGACTCGCATAAACACTTTGGATAAGGATGAATTGAAAACTCAAAGAGTTGATATCCTTACAAATAGTGATCTTTCACAAAAAGGAGGAGCTGGTTTGGGATTGATTGAAATGGCCAGAAAATCCGGACAAAAGCTCGATTACTACTTTGAAAAGCTGAGTGAAATTTATTCTCTTTTCTATTTACAGCTTAAACTCATGTCCAAAAAAGCTTCTACGAACGAAGTTGAAGTTATTCCGATCGAAATTGCAAAAAACTTTCATGACATTGTCAGTGACGAAAACATTTTCTTGATCCTGAAAGGTAATTTTTCTCAAGATGCCATTAAGCCGATCCTAAGAATGGTCGAAAACAATATTCAAGCGCAAGATATTAATGTTCAAAAAGTTACCTTCCATGTTTTAGTTGAGATGCTGCAAAATATCAGCAAGCATAGTCAGGTTCAGGAGGGGATACGAGAAGGAATATTCCTCATGGGAAAACAAGAAGAAAGGTATATCATCACAACAGGAAATTTTATTAGTAGTGATAAGGTTGAACCCCTTAGCGTACATATAGATCAATTAAATTCCCTGAACAAGCAAGAATTGGATATATTGTACAGAAAAACACTTGTTTCCGATTTTGATAAGCAAGGTAGCGCTGGTTTGGGACTCATAGATATTGCCAGAGAAAGTAAAGAAAAAATCGAATATTCATTCAACAAAGTGAGCGACGAAACAACTTTCTTCACCTTATTTGTTTCTCTCTGATAATAATACATTTTGTAACATGTTGAAACCATATATTTTAGAAAAAACAAGAAATAGTCCGCAAGTAGAATTAGACAAAGAAAAAAGCATTTTCTTGTTATCTGGTCGGTCGATCATCGAGGATGCTACGATGTTCTTCAGACCTATAATAGAATGGGTGGAAAGCTACATTCAAGATCCAAATCCTTATACAGAAATAAATTTGAATTTTGACTATCTAAATTCTGCTTCCATAAAAAATGTTCTCAAGGTGCTCATAGAATTTGAAAAATTGGTAGAAAAAAAGAAGGATGTCAAGGTTATATGGCATTTTGAAAAAAATGACGAAATCATGGAGGAAAGGGGAGAGGAGATTCTCGGAGCTATTAATATTCCTTATGAATACAAGACTTTTTAAAGCAAGGATCACGAAGAATGATACAGAAATTCTACATAGAAGCTACAGACGAAACACCAAAAATCGATTTCGATCCTTCGAGAGAACACTTTGAAATTTCGGGGATTTCTATGCCAGAAGACGTATTAAAATTCTACTCTCCTATTCAAGTTTGGGTAGAAGCCTACATACAAAAGCCTTTAAATAGTACTATCATAAAAGTTAAGCTCGATTATTTCAATTCTTCTTCTGCAAAATATCTGGTACGTCTTCTTCAGGAATTGGAAAAAATCAAAGGAAACTCTGTCAAAATGCTGTGGTATTACCATGAAGAAGATGATCTTATGCTCGAAAGAGGCGAAGAACTTCAACTTGTATTAAAATTGCCTATTGAACTACATTCTTACAACGACGATGATGAATAGATAATCAAATTATTTTGAAAATACAATGATCGCGCCGGTTACATAAGCAACAATCCACCATGAATAAGAAATCAAAGAATACACATGTAAATTTTTGTTTAGGCTTTTTGGAGATTCTTCACTACCTATGAAAAGCTTCCATATTAATAATGTATCAATAAGCATAGCAAGCAAAGAACTATAACCCAAGATTCCATGAAAAGTAAATGGAGAATTTTTTGAACCCAAAATCATACAAATCGTTGCGCTTATATCAAAGAGTAACCCAAAAGAAAGAAAAAAAATGGCGGTTTTGTTGACAATTTTCTTTCTTGCAATTTTCAGAATAGCAATTGAATAAAAAATCAATGCAAGATTAACAACAGTAACTCCGATCATTAAAATAGTTTTCATATTTTAGTCATATTTGATTTACAAAACTTTATCATATCACAAAACAATGCGAAAATAATCAATTTTTAGGAATTTTAATTTACAACATGAAATTAGGAAATATGACTGTACAAAAAGCAAAAAACATTTTATGATTTTGCGAACTAAACAAAAAATATATTTTTGCAGAAATTAATCTACAAGAACTTGTTTGAAATTGAAATTTATACTGACGGAGCTGCTTTAGGAAATCCCGGGCCGGGTGGTTATGGTACGATTCTGCTTTGCAATGGAAAAAGAAAAGAGTTGTCGCAGGGATACAAATATACCACCAATAATCGGATGGAACTTTTGGCGGTCATAGAAGGATTAAAAGCTTTGAAAAATGAAAACTGCAAAGTTACTGTTTATAGTGATTCTCAATATGTTGTGAATGCTATTGAGAAAAAATGGGTTTTCGGTTGGGTAAAAAAGCGTTTTATTGGGAAAAAAAATCCTGATTTATGGTTGGAATTCTTAGAATACTACCGCAAACATGACGTAAAACTCGTTTGGGTAAAAGGTCATGCTGGAATAAAAGAAAATGAGAGAGCAGACTTTCTTTCGGTTCAAGCTGCAAATTCAAAAAATTTGTTGACAGATAAAGGATATATTGAATCACTATAAAAAAAAGATGCTCAATACTGTATAAAAACTTCACAAGATCTTAAGGAATTTGAGAATTTTTTTATACATTTGGGGTACTAAGGACTAAAAAATCAAAATTAGAATCATCATGCAAATTTCTGATAAATTAAACATTAGCAAGGGTCTGTTTTCGGACTATGGAAAGTATTTTGAAAAATCAATTACTACACGCAGATTCAAGCACAAGCAGATTGCTTCACTTTTAGCATTGTTTTCGGAAAATTCGAAAATCAGTTTAGGTGTTGCAGGACATTCCATCTTGGGACGCGAAATTTTTACAGTTAAAATCGGTAAGGGTAAGAAAAAAGTTTTGCTATGGTCTCAAATGCATGGAAATGAGCCTACTGCAACTGCAGCTATCATGGATATTTTCAATTTTTTTATTGCAGATGATCAGTTCAATAAAGTGAGAGAAGCACTCTTAGATGAGCTGACATTGTATTTTGTTCCTATGCTCAATCCTGATGGAGCTGAAAGATTTATCAGATATAATGCAATTGGAATCGACATCAATCGGGATGCTATCGAAGCTATTTCGCCGGAGGCTCGAGTACTTAAAACTTTGCACGCAAATATTCAACCCGATTTTGCATTCAATTTGCATGATCAGGATGTTCATTACAGAGCCGGATTGACAGAAAATCCTGCAATCATTTCATTTTTGTCACCTTCTTACGATGTGGCTAAAAATGTAAATACACCCAGAACCAATGCGCTGAAGGTTATTTCTTCCATGATCAATGGTTTGAATCCTTTTGCTCAAGGATGCATCGCAAAGTATAATGATGACTTTAATCCGAAATGCTTTGGTGATTATTTCCAAAGAACAGGTACAAGCACCATTTTGATAGAATCTGGTGGGCATTATGGAGACATAGATAGAAAATTTGCGCGAAAACTCAATTTTGTAGGTATTTTGATGGGATTGCTTTCCATTGCCGATATTAGCTACGAAAAAGAAAATATTGAGACCTACAATCAGTTGCCATTTAACGATAAAAATTATTTCGATCTGATTATCAGAAATATATATGTAGTGAAAAATGGCAAGCGTTTTCCTGTTCAAATTGCCATCAACAGAACAGAATTCAATATCGAAGATAAATTCAATAATCGATATTTTCATGGAAGTACTATTGAGCAAATTGGTGATCTAAAAGGACTTGGTGCCTACGAGGATATTGATGGAGAAGATATGACTGCGATTCCGGGAAAAGTTTTTCCAGAAATTTACCGTGATATCAATCGCTTAAAAGATTTGGATGCTGGTATTATACTGGGATTCATGGAGTTAGGTTTTACGACTTTACGCCTGAAGAGATTACCTTGGGGGAGAGATTTTAGCTCGTTACCCATCAACTTGATTCAAAGTTCCGAATCTATCCGAAACACCATTAGAATCGGCGATAATCCTAATTTTATTTTAACCAGAAAAGGAAAAGTTATGGCTGCTGTGGTCAATGGATATTACTATGAATTGAACGAAATTAGGAAGAATTTAAAAAATCTTTAGGCATAAAAGGATATCAATAAATTAAAAAAGCTGTCAGATTCTTGCCTGACAGCTTTTTTAATTGAATGAATGTATAGAAAATTACTTCCTTAAATACTCTGGCCTGTATCGGCTGACTCCTTTGACTACTTCTACATAGCTGTTTTCTATATCCGATGCATAAAAATATCCGACACCATTATTGGAAACGTTGCCCAATACATTGGCGGGTGGTCCATCGAAAATACCGCTTTTCCATTCTGTTTCAAACATCGTGTTCAAAAAGTAGTCATAAACAGGTCTTTCGATGGTGTGCATGACAATTTTGGCTTTCGAAATATCTTGTTGAAAATGCTTTGCATCGATGGTAAATAGCGCAAAATCATAAATGTATTTTCCATCAACTGCTTCATCATCCACAAAGTTCAATTCTCGCAATGAGTCTGTTAGCAATGTATCATTGGAATATAACTCCCAGTAATAGGCATCTCCTTTTCCTTTAGGTTCTGGTCCAAAGAAATAGAATACATAGAAACTATCAGTTTCGTTTGTTTGAAAATTCAATGTTTCATCAAAATCATACGTTACAGAATCGATAGAAACCGCAGGTCTTAGATATGATTTCGCCTGATATTTTTCTCCATCGGTGGTTTCGATTTGCAATTCGTAAAACAATTTTTCTTTGCCTTGCACCATGGCTGTATAGTAATTACCGGGTTCTTTTTCTGTTAGATCAAAAGTATTGAGCAAATTGCCAAAGGTATCCAATTCCAGAATTTTCACTTTGGCTGCTTGTTCCACAGGTGCTTCTGTATTAGACAAATATAGACTTGTTCTGCTCAGTTTTACCAAATGTTCTTTAGGCTCGGTAGTAATCATTCCATCTACAACCAATCGATTGGATAATTGATCACCTAATTCAATATCGTAGGGTTCTCTACAGGAAACCATCCAAAGAATAGCGAAGAATGCTAAAAAAACTAACTTTCTCATAGTTTAAGTATTATTGTATTAGAATTTTATATTATATGAAACTGAAGGTATAATTTTAAATAGATAGACTTTTTCTGCTTTCACAACATTGGGATTGTTTACATCCTGGGTGAACATAATGGCAAAAGCATTGTGTCTGTTGTAAACATTGTAAATAGAAAAGTTCCAATTTGATGTATAGTGCTTTCTTGGTTTATTGTCCAAAGTTAAAGATAAGTCCAAACGATGGTAATCCGGGATTCTGTAACCATTTCTTTCACTGTAAATGGGTGTAACCATTCCTTTGTGTACAAACCTTTCGAGTGGCATTGTTCGGGGAGCTCCGGTAGAATAAACCCAGTTAGCGCTTAGATTGACTCTTTTATTGAGCTGATATGATGCGACAATAGCAATATCATGGGGTTTGTCAAAAGAACTTGGGAACTCTTTACCATTATTGATTTCTGGAATTTTTCTCATGGTTCTTGAATAGGTGTAGGAAATCCATCCTGTAAATGCACCTTCTTGCTTTTTGATATAGAATTCTGCACCATAAGAGTATCCATCACCAATTCTTAGCTCGCCTTCTAAATGCTTATTGATAAGTAGCTCTGCATGATCCCTGAAGTCAACAACATTTTGCATGTCTTTGTAATAAATTTCAACCGAAGTTTCATAAGCGTTTTTATTCAAATTTTTGAAAAAACCCAAAGCCACCTGATCTGCTATTTCCGGTTTTACATTTGGACTGCTGGGAAACCACAAATCTAAAGGTGTAGGTGACATTGTGTTGGATGCCAAATGGATATATTGAGTTGTGCGATTATAACTTCCTTTTATTGAGGTACTTTCATTTAATTTGATTCGAAAACCTAAACGGGGTTCTAATCCACTAAAAGTTTTATAAAGCCTTCCTGAAGCATAATGCATTGAATCTGTGGGTAAGTATTCTTTATTGTTTTCACGATTGTAATAATACACTACCCCTTTTCCTACATTTTGAAACATGCTGTATCTTATTCCATAATCGATGGATAGGACATCATTGATTTTTTGTTCATTGCTTAAAAATGCACCATATTCAAGTGCATAAGAGTCGGGAAGTGAAAATTCGGTGAATGAACTGTTTTCACTCCTTTCTAATTTTCCGGGTTTGAATTTGTGGTATGTTGCGCTAATACCATATTTTATGGTGTTATTCGGATTGAAGAAAAATGTCCAATCGTTCTTTAGGGAATAATCGATGATGTTTGATTTCCAATAAAAGGAAAACGATCCTTCGGGCGTTCCCAATCCATAATTGAAGTTACTGAAAATTAAACTGGTATTACAAAATATTCTGCTATTGATAACAGAATTGTAGCGGGCGGTCAAAGTTTTGTTGCCATAATTCATATTGAAAAAACTACCGAACTTAAAAATATCGTTTCCAAAGTAACCGGAAAGAAAAATACGATTCTTGTCATTAAATTCATAATTCACTTTGGCGCTTAGGTCATAAAAATATGCTTTCGTTTTTTTGGCAGATTCATCTTTTGCGAATATGGGTAAAAACATATCTGCATAAGTTCTTCTTGCTGCTATTACAAAGGATGCTTTGTTTTTTACAATAGGCCCTTCAAACAATAACCTGCTTGAAATGATTCCAATACCCGCTTCGCATGCAAATTTCTTATTATTGCCATCGCGCATTCTTATATCCAATACAGAGGATAAGCGTCCCCCGTACTCCGCAGGTATCCCTCCTTTGTACAATTTTACATCTTTAACTACATCAGGGTTGAATACAGAGAAAAATCCGAATAAATGTGATGAATTAAATACGGTAGCTTCATCAAGCAAAATCAGATTTTGATCCGAACCCCCGCCGCGTACAGAAAATCCTGAACTACCTTCACCTGTGCTTTTTACACCGGGAAGAAGTTGAATAGCTTTGATAATATCAACTTCACCCATCAATGCGGGTATTTGTTTGATGGTTTTGATTTGGAGTTGTTCAACGCTCATATCCACCTTCTGAACATTTTTGTTGGCAGCTTGGTCCTTCACCTCAATTTCCTGCAATGTATTGGTTTCCGATTCCATCATAAAATCAAGAACCTGATTGCTTTTCAATTCTATTTCTTTATCAATTGACTGAAAACCAACGTATTTTACAGTTAACGTATATTTTCCTGAGGGAAGTGTGAGAGAGTAAAAGCCATATTCATTGGCTACTGCACCTACTTTCAAACTTGGTATAAATACGCCTGCGCCGATGAGGTCTTCTCCATTTTTCGAATCCCGAATATGCCCGCTCAAGGTATATTTCTGAGCGTAGGCTACAGAAAATGTTAAGAATAAACTGAATAGTAAAACTAAATTTCTCATAATTAGTAAATTATAAATTATTTGCTTTGCGAAATTACAAATCACATTGAACATAGATCTAAATTGATTTTTATTTTTCTGTTACTTTTGTTTTTTTTAACGATTGGAAAGTTTTCTTGGAATCCATGTTTCATTGATTTTTTAATTTCGTTTCAAAAATAGAAAGTTTATTTCGGAGCATGCAAAAGGATTCGTTTAAGAATGGATTATTTCCGATGAAGGTTTATTTTTTGACGATGAATGATCAGAATCCATTTTACCGAAAAAATAACCGAAAAATGAATTTCAATATTTAACATGTTGAAATACAAAAATATAATTTTGACTTGGTATTATTTTCAAACAATTTTTGTTCGAATATTATTTTTTCATCCTTTTTCAATTGCTTTTTAATAAATTCATTTTAAATTTACTGAACAAAAATATACAGGTACTTTTCCTAAAATTCTTGTCTCAAATATCATGAGGCGGAATCTTTTTGAATAAAGTTTTCTTAGTTCAAAATGTTTAACCGAAACTTTGTATTCATTATGCAAGTAGTAAATCATAAACTGGTTGGTGAGGGCGTATTGCCTTTTGATCTAACAAAAAAAACATCGGGAAATTATGCACCAGGTGCTCCCGATACAATCATTATTCACTATACTGCTGGCGATAGCACCCAAGTGGCTGTGAATGTATTAAAAGATCCTAAAGTTCAAGCTTCTGCTCACATGGTGGTAGGCTTGCAGGGTGAAGTAGTACAATTGGCTGATTTAAATGTTATTACTTGGCATGCAGGCACAAGTGCATATTCTTTGCCTACGGATCCCAAGAGAGGAACTTTCAACAAATACTCCATTGGAATTGAAATCAGCAATCCGGGATATTTGGTAAAAAGAGATGATAAATATTATACTTGGTACAATAAAGTTGTACCCAAGGAACTGGTTTATGAAGGAAAACATGCAAATCCGATTACTACGGCTACTTTGTGGTATAAATATCCGGAAGTTCAGCTCAAGAGAGTGTTTGATATTTGCAAAGCAATGATTGAAGCTTATCCGAGCATTAAATATATCTTGGGTCATGATGAAATTTGTCCGGGCAGAAAAACAGATCCAGGACCTGCATTTCCTCTGAATGAATTGCGCAAACAGATGAATGTTTGGATACCAGGCAGCCAAACCGCTCCAAAAGTAGAACCCGCAAAACCCGGCAGTTTGATCGGTTACATTGCTCATGGTTATCTTGAAATGGATAATTCTGATATGGAAGGTGATGCGATCATCACAGCTACAATCTTGAATTTGCGTTCAAGTCCCGAAATCAACGATAAAAATAAAATAGCCCAGCTTCGCAAAGGTGACAAAGTTTTGATTATTGAAGATAAAGATAATTGGATTAAGGTTTCTGTATTGGCTTCACAAGCTTTGAAAGCCTAGTCTATCTTTTCTTAAAATATGGAACAAGGAAAGCAAACCGATTACTCATTTGAGATGCGTGATGCTATTCAATTTACCATGCTTTGCATGTTGGTATTTGCAATTGTCTTTGTTCCATATTATTTTATTTGGGGCGCTCAGGATCTATGGCAAGGTGTAAAAATATTTGTTTTGAAAATTTATATTAGTTTTCCTGTTATTATTGTCGGTATCATTTTGCATGAGTTTATCCATTTCATTTTCCTATCCTTGTTGGGAAAAATCAATCGCAAAGATTTTTCTTTTTCCATTGAAAAAGAATCGCTTTCACCTTATGTATATTGTGCAAAGCCTGTCAAATTGATTTATTACAGAATCAGCGGTGTTGCGCCATTTATAATTCTGGGTGTTTTGCCTGTAATTTTTAGTTTGGTTTTGGGATATTCATTTTGGTTACTTTTTGGTTACATTTTTATGTTTTCGGCGGGGGGAGATTTGTATATGCTGATGAAAACAAGGAATCTGCCAAATTCTGTTTTAGTTCAAGACCATAAAGAAAGACCGGGCTGCGTAATGGTTGAAATCGAATAAACTTGATGAAATAACTTAAATCTTTTACAAATGGAAAAAATTATTGCATGTTGTGGTTTGAATTGTGCTACTTGCGATGCAAGAATTGCAACTTTAGCAGATAATTTGGAATTACGCATTCAAACTGCCGAAAAATGGAAAATCATGTACAATGCCAATATTACCGCTGAAATGATTCATTGCACCGGTTGTAGAGAAGATGGTGTAAAATTTGGGCATTGCGAACAATGTGAAATCAGGAGATGTGCAATTTCAAAAAATTTCAAAACTTGTGCTCAATGCGATAAGTTGCAAGATTGCATGCTCTTGAAGCATATTCATCAACATGTACCAGAGGCATTAGAAAACCTCATGTCATTGAATTAGACTATTTTGGCAACAAAAAAGCCAAAAAGGGTTTTGACTTTGTAACATCCTTGTTGTAAATTAATTCTGAGTTTGATTCAAGGTCAACCACGTTTCCGTTCGCAAATTTTACAATGGCATGACCTGCAGCGGTATCCCACTCACTTAATGAAACAAAACGAGGATAAAGATGTGCTTTGCCTTCTGCTACTAAACAGAATTTGAGAGAACTTCCTATTGTTACTATTTCAATCGAACCTTTTTTTGCTTTCACTTCTTCTATATATTGTTGGGTGGCCTCATCTAAATGCGAACGGCTTGATACCACTGTGTATGTAGTAGGGGGGGAGCTGAGGGGCAATTCTTGAGAACATTCTAAGAGCTTCTTATAATGGACATGTGCAGACTTTCTTATGGCAGATGTATCATGGCATTTTCTGGAGGGTGTATGTGATCCCCCAAAATACAATTCGTCCAAAACAGGAGCATACACAACCCCCAGTTGCATATAACCTTGAAAAGACAACCCAATGTTGATTGTAAATTCACCATTTCGGGAGATAAATTCCCGAGTTCCGTCTAAGGGGTCGATGATCCATAGGTAGTCGTGATTTTTTCTGTTGGCATGAGGAAAAAAATCACCCTCTTCACATAAGCAAGCAATATCGGTGGGGTAGAGGAAGTCATCTATTATTTGGGATGCATTCAAATCTGCCCGTGTGACCGGCGATTGATCTGCTTTATATTGAACAGCAATTTTTTTGTCATTATAAATTTGTATTACTTCATTTCCTGCTTTTAGGGCTGCTGTCACTGCAATTTCCAATAGTTCATTTTCTGTAAATCTCATGTGAGTTATAATTAGGTAAATTCTGATTAACAAAAATATACCTTTTATCATTCTCAACAAATTAATTGGTTTACTTATGGAAACTTATCTTTTTGTTATCATTGCTAATATTTAGTTTTGTAACTATATATAAATATGTTAAAATTAATAAATCCAGTAAAAAGATGTTTATAAATCATAAAACCAGTATTATAGCATATTGGTCGTAATTAAATCCTTTAAATTCAACCCGATGTTTACGATGATACTTTTTTAAACGTTTCTGAAAGAAGGTTAAGAATTTGTTAAATTAAAAATACCGAATTATTTATTTTCCATGTACAACAAATAGAGGATAGGAGAGCTTTGGTTTTAGTCTTTTGGAGTTTTCATGATTTTGTATATTCAATCACAACATTGGAATATACAGTAAATCAGGTAAATGTTCAAATGTATTTGAGCTTTTTTTGCCCAAAAATAAGAGTGTACGAAAGTAATTTGGATGATGCCAAAAATATTTTCTGGTTTTTACTTTTTTAAACAAAACATAAAATAGCGAATTACATATTGTAATACATTATATAAATGATAAATATAATAAATAAAGCAGAAATAGTATGTATAAATAACAGAAGTACTGTATTTTATAGTTTTATATATATGAAATACTTTAGCTGTCAATTCGTCACAAAATAACAAATGTAAATGCCTTTAAGCCAGTATTGAAAAATATGGAATTATATAATTGTAAATAGCCATAAAATAAGAATATACAAAAAGAAACAAGGTTAAAAACTGTTTACAATTTACAGCACTCAGGTATGTATTGAAAATTCTTTGGGTCTTACTTTCAGAGCAAGTTTTGTAAAGTTGAAAAGTCAAATAAGCTTTCGATTGATTATGTTAAGTAGAAAATCTGCTTTGAGGGAACTATATGATGAAAAATGAAAAGATGGAGTATCCTTATGGGTTTTGGGTATCAATTACAATCATCTTTGTGTTCGTTTAGGTTTGCTTCGTTTTCCATTGTAGTAAATATGTCTTTTTCAATATTCATTTTGACTTAAAATCTTTACAATTTTTTAAAGAACATTGCATCAATTTGCGGTAATATAATCAAAAAAATTTTATTCATCACCATGCTTTGGCTGAATTTTTGTTGCCATTCTTTCATTCCTTTCTTACATTGACCTCACTTATTTTGGCTTAATAACAGAAAAGTTTTAGCAGAATTAATTTGCTTTAGTTGAATAGACTTGAATACTTTGGTTTTGCCATTCTTTAGCATATTGACACATCATATTTAAATGGGTTAATTATTAATTACTTAAAAAACAAGTATAAATCTTGGTTGCTGATAAGTTTTTTTTCACTAATTTTATATGCTGAAACAGGAAAGATTTGTTTCACCATTTTGAATAAAAATAGTCGCTGTTTTATTAACTAAAACTTATCTACGAACCCTTAATGATCGAATTTATGAAAAAAAGGATTTTTTTAGTTCTCTTGGCTGTATTTTTTATTCCGTCTTTGCTTAAGGCGCAAGATAAGAAATTTCATGCTGTATTTATTTATAATTTCTATAAGCAGATGCAGTGGCCTGCTTCCTATGAAAATCAAGATTTTGTAATTGCTGTGATCGGTGATTCTCCCCTTATCGAAACATTAGGAAAGGTAACAGCGACCAAAACTGCAGGTACATCCAATAAATTTATTATTAAAAAGGTCAATTCCCTCGATGAGGTTGCTCTTTGCCATATCATCTTCATTCCACTCGAAAAGAGTAATTTATTGCCCAATGTTATTGCTAAGTTTGGTTCTAAGCCAACTTTGATTATAACAGAAAAACCGGGTCTTGGAGGGCAGGGGAGTGGTATCAACTTTGTCCAAGTAAATGATAGGTTGAAATTTGAATTGAATCAGGCTTCTTTGAAAAAAGCAAACATAAAAGTAGCCAGTTCTTTACTGACTCTTGCAATCATTATTTAATTGCCTTGTTACTTTTATTGATTTATTTTTAAAATATATGAATTCAGGAGTTTATGGGTTTGTTAAGAAAATTAATTAAGTGAATTTTATTTGACTCAATTGAGCCATTTTTCAAGATTTTGTAAATTTAAATAAATACCGGGTTATATTATTTACATGTTAGTATTTGTCACCTAATAAGTAATTAAAAATGAAAAATATAACTAAATATAATTAAAGAATAAAATTAAGTAGAATTCGGCAAATATTTTACATGAATTCTACAAAAATATATCAAAAAAATTACAATTGAACGACATAAATATCTGTTTACTTTTATTAATTATCAGACTAATAATATTGTAAACAAAATAATTCGTATTTACAAAATATAAAAATTCATTGATCTATTGTTTCTTAAAACCCCCGAAGGCCATGAAAAATATTCAATTTAAGATCGTCGCAGTATTTTTAATTTTTTTGAGCACAATTTCTTTCGGACAAAATACGGTAGGGATCAATACACTCACGCCGAATAAAAATTCTGTCCTCGATTTGATTTCTCCCAACCGCAATCAGGGCTTTCTTGTGCCCCGACTCACGACTTCTGAGCGGATTGCAAACTCATTCACTGCCAATCTCTCAAATACCGATAATGGTTTGTTGGTCTATGATTCAGACATTAATCAGTTTTTTTTCTGGAGTACAAATACATGGATACCCATTGGACAATCGCAGACTTATAGGGCCGGTGCTGGAATATCCATTAGTGGAAACACAATTGCAAATACAGGTGATAATGATAATGATTCTTACAATGAGATTCAATCCATTTCCCTGAGTGGAAATACATTGAGTATTTCGGGTTCCAATACCATAAATATTACGAGTAACAGTCCAACGCCGGGTTCTGTTTTAAAATGGGGTGGATCATCCTGGCAACCTTCGGCTGATTTGGGAACGAATTACACTGCGGGAACAGGGATTAATATTACGGGAACAAGCATTACAAATTCCCTTCCCGACCAAGTTGTTCAACTTACTGGGGCTGGAGCAACCTTGATTTCGGGCACGTACCCTAACTTCACAATCACATCTACAGATTTAAATAATGTTTACACTGCTGGAGCAGGTCTTTGGATCAATGGGAATACTTTTAATGCTATCGATGCTAGTTCCACAAATGAAATTCAAAATTTAAGTTTTACAGGAAATGCTGTAGGAGTATCGGGAGGAACAGGATTTAATTTATCTGCCAACCCCCCCACAAGTGATCAGGTTTTAAAATGGAATTCTTCCTTAACACGCTGGGAAGCAGGAGCGGATCTAAACACCACCTACTTAGCCGGAGCAGGCGTATGGATTAGCGGATCTACAATTGGAGCATTGGATGCAAGTTCAACCAATGAATTTCAAAGTTTGACCTTGATTGGTAATACACTGGGTATTTCGAATGGGACAGGCGTAAATCTCTCACCTGTTACTCCAACGGGTGATCAAGTTTTAAAATGGAATTCGAGCTTGTCGAGGTGGCAAGCAGGAGTTGATCAGAACACTACCTATACGCAGGGTGCAGGTGTTTGGATCAGCGGTTCAACAATAGGAGCTTTTGACGTGAGTTCAACCAATGAAATTCAAACTTTAACAATGACAGGAAATAGCATGGGTATTTCGGGTGGCAACAGCATAGGTATTTCGGCTACTGCTCCCACAAGCGACCATGTTTTAAAGTGGAATGGGCTTACATCAAGGTGGGAAGCCGCTGTGGATATGAATACAAGCTATTCTGCCGGAACAGGTATCAATATTCAGGCTGGTAATATTATCAACAGCCTTTGGACAAGCTCTGGTTCTGATATTATGCCTGCAAATTCCATGTCGAATGTTGGTATCGGGGCACCTCCTACGGTCGGTTTTCGCTTGTATGTAAATGGAAAAGTTAAATCGAACGGCATCAACGAATTGTCGGATAAAAGATTGAAAAAAGATATTATTGGAATAAACTCTTGTTTGGAAAAAGTTTTAAAACTCAATGGGGTTTCCTATTACTGGGATAAGAAAAATTTCCCCGAAATGAACTTTTCTGATACACGTCAGATTGGGCTTATAGCACAAGATGTTAAAGTATTTTTTCCTGAAGTGGTCGATGAAGATAAAGAAGGATTTTTATCTGTTCAATATAGTCATTTGGTACCAGTGCTTATCAATGCCATAAAAGAACAACAATTATTGATTGATGATTTAAAGAATCAAGTATTTAATCTGGAAACTCAGAATACAGAATTTAAAAAAGAAGTTGAAAAAATTTCTTCCATACAATTGCAAATTGATGAACTAAAAGTATTGCTTGAAAAATCCGGCAAGAGTTTTCAGGCTGCTTCTCATTAATCTTTTGAAAAAAATAAGAAAATGGGAAATTTTATATGCATAATATTCAGGTTTTTATGTAAACCGCTTTGGGCAAAAATTTTAATATGCCTGTGGGTATTTTTATTTGCAAATTTAAATTTGAATGCTCAATTAGCAGGCGTGAATACCATAAACCCGGCAAACCCCAATTCTACAGGAAATCCCGGAGCAACGGCAGGGGCAAATTATAAAACTTTTACTCTTGCCATCAATGCATTGAATCTTTATGGCATCAGTGGATCAGTAATCTTTAATGTATCTCCGGGTGTTTATTCAGAACAGATCGATGTTCCCAATGTATTATCTGCTAGTTCCCTTTCTAAAATCGTTTTTCAGGGAATGGGTGTAGCTGCAAATCCTGTTGTTGTCAAATTTGCGGCTTCTTCAGCACTCAACGATTATGTGTTGCGATTCAACCAAGCCAAATATGTAAGCTTCAGAAATATCACATTTGAAACAACAGCATCTACCGCTAATATTGGCAAAGTAGTTGTTTTTCACCGGAATGCAAACTCTAATACCGTTGAAAATTGTGTCCTTAATGGGAGAAATATCAATGATGTATCCGATGAATATTCTGTTGTTTATCACAATGCTGTGGCCATCTTAGATAATTGCGCAAATAATACGATTCAAACCTGCCGAATTAATTATGGTTCAAATTCATTTTTTTTCAAAGGTTTTGATTTTTTGAGTTTGGGTGAGAATCTAATATTGAAATCCAATCTATTGAATAACTATTATTCCATGGGAGTAAAATTTCAATACCAAAGGAATTTCACCATCGAATCCAATGATTTTCTTGGCAAATCAGAAGCACCTGATAATTATGGTATTCAGTGTGGAATTGGAGGTGAAAATTCAAAAATTATCAAGAATAAAATTTTGGTACATGGAGCGAGTCATTCTTATGGCATTTATATTTATCTTATTGCCAATTTAGGTGCTCCATTACTTATTGCCAATAACTTCATTTCTATGTTCGATCATGTTCCCGCTCATGGTATTTATTTAAACGGAAGTGGTGGAGGTCTGAATATTTACAATAACAATGTTCGAATTTTGAACAATGATCTTAGCTCTGCTTGCATATTTACCGAGGTTGCCATGTCTAATTTAAATATTCGTAATAATATTCTGACAAATTTCGGATCGGGTTATTGCAGTATTTACACTTTAACTATTTCCAATCTTGCTTGTACAAACAATGATTATTTTAATCGAGGCTTGAATATTTCGAAATATAATTCAACAAATTATTCTTTCGATACTTGGCGTTCTTCTTTCGATAGCAATGGTTTGTTTCTTGATCCTTATTTTGTTTCGAATACAGATTTGCACGTGAATAATGGTTGCTTAAATGGAATGGGGTTATTTTTACCCGAAGTTGTGGCCGATATAGATGAGGAAGCCCGACCAAACACAAATTATGACATTGGAGCAGACGAGTTCACAACAACTGCATTGGGGGGAAGTTATTACATTGATCCAACGCAGGCTACCACCTTTCCTAGCGGAACTATGTTTCATAGTTTCGGCGAGGCGATCAGCGTTTTAAATTGCAATGGAGTGAAAGCTCAAACAACTTTTTATGTTAAAAGTGGTGAAGTTTTTAATGAAAGTCTGCCCAATTTGTATTTTACCGGAAAAGCAGATCAACAGATTGTTTTCAAGAAAGATGGGAATAATGCTAATCCTGTCGTTAAATCCACTGGTATAGGTGGAACCAATGATGCAACTTTTCACATCATTGGTTCCGATTATCTTACTTTTGACGGGATCGATGTTTTACCCAACTTTGGCGCAAACTTAGATTTTGGCTTTTGGTTACAACCTGCTTCTCCTTCAGATGGCGCTAGGTACAATACAATTCAGAATTGTAAAATTTGGGGCGATAATTCTATCCCAAATTCTGCTGCCATTTATCAAGAATGCGAATCCATTATACCTTCTGATGTATCGGGGGCAAATTCAAATAATCAATACCTCAATTTAGTCGTTGAGAAATCTGCCAATGGAATTATTCTGAAAGGTAATTCTTCTTATAAAGACAAAAATTGTTATATCGGTTCCAAGTCAGGGCAAAAATTGACAATTGGTTCGTCTTCGGCAAATGATATTGGAGGAAATCCAACAGTCTATGGCATTTACGTATCAAATTCCGAAAGTCTTGAGGTGGAAAATTGTCGTATTCAAAATGTTACAGCCTTAGGCCCAATGGCATGCTTTGCGTATGGAATTTATCTGGAAAATGTTGAACTATATTCGGAAATACATAATAATTTTATCGATAAGGTCTCAATAGCAGCTAGTGGCTTAACGCATACTTCTTTTGCTATGGGATTAAGTTTCCAGGGAACAGCATCTTTACTGAAAGTTTTTAGCAATAACTTATCCGGATTTTCAAGCACAATTACAAACAATAACAAAAACAATTTTCTCATTGGAATTTCGATTAATCATATTGGAAATTCTTCTGCCCAAGTGTTTAACAATTCAATTCATAGTTTTTCGCATTCTCTTAATATCAATTCTGATACAATGAACGTAATTGCTATTTCAATTGATAAGAATTCTTCAAATTCGGCAACTACGGAAATTGCTAATAATTCTATCCAGATCAATACGCCTACCAACATTTTTTCATCAGGATTGTATTTGGGACAAGGGGATGTACGTCTTTTAAATAACATTATCGCAAATTTCTCTAGTCCAAGTTTGCCTGCAAAAATGTATTGTGTCTATCGGAATCCTTTGTGTAATTTACTTCAATCAAATACCAATGATTTTGCGCATAATTCAAGTACCACTTGTCTTGCAGGCTATTATGGTGTAGATCGCAATGATTTGATTTCATGGCAATTAGCATCGGGAATGGACGCAAATTCGATATCCACCACTCCGAATTTTGTTAGTGGCTCTGATTTACACTTAAACTTTATTTCAGGGTTTGACATTGGCACTCCTTTGCTGTGGGTTTCTAAAGATTTTGATAACGAAACAAGGAGTTTATCCAACCCGGTTATTGGATTCGATGAAAAGTCTGTTCCTATTGGTACTTGCAATATCAATACCAATACTGTCTGGTCGGGTTCTGTAACCGTTAATTGTGATGTAACAATCAATGGTGGTTCTGTTTTGAGCGTAATGCCCGGGACAATCGTAAAATTCGATGGAAACTTCGGTATTACAGTTTCCAATGGCAGTATCTCAGCGATTGGAACAAATTCCTCTGCCATTATTTTTGAATCCTTGGATACCGCAAATACTTGGGAAGGATTTGATTATCCGAATACTTCGCCTGCTCCCTCCCAGTTCTCGAATTGTTTTTTCAACCATGCAAGAACAAATATTCGAAATGGTGGCGTTTTTCAAATTAATTCAAACAATACGATTCAATTTGACCATTGCAGTTTTTATAGAAATCAGGGTATTAATGGAGGAGCTATTTTTGCGAACAATTCTACTGTGAATTTGGAGAATTGTAGTTTTAGGAAGAACTCTTCGGTTTCAAGTGGTGGAGCTGTATTTATTTGGAACGGTACTTGTAATACAAATAAGAATACATTTGAATCAAATTCATCAGGACTTTATGGTGGTGCTTTTGATGCCACAAATTCCACAATAACGATAACAAATTCACGATTTTGGAATAATTTTGCAGATCAAAATGGAGGTGGATTGTACTTAGCTTCCATTTCAACTTGCTCTTTGTTATCCAATTTGTTTCACAACAATTATGGTGGAACAAGAGGAGGCGCATTGTGCATTAACCAATCTAACTGTAATTCCTGGAACAATACGATTTCGAAGAATGCAAGCGTTTATGCTGGAGGAATTTCTATTGACAATAATAGCAATTTTAATTCCTGGAATGATATTGTTTTTGGAAATATTGCCACAACAGACGGTCATGAAATATATCAATCTTCAGGTAATTCTGTAATTCGGTATCCTCTGTTCGGTTTTGCTGGTGCTTCGATATATAGCAATGGTAATTTTACTTTAGAACAAGAGTTGTTCAAAGATCCTGCTTTTGTTTCTCCAAGCCTCATGGCAGGAATTGATCCTTTATCTAAAAATGCAAATTTTTCATTGAGGGATAGCTCATCATGCATAAACACAGGTCACCCTCGTACAGATATTACTTCAATGCCTTGGGATATGGCTGGAAATCTAAGAGTCGCTTTTGGTGAGCCTTATTGCATAGATCGGGGTGCTTATGAGTTTATAGGAAATCCCAATTCTCCTGTAATTGCGGGATTTGGCAATTGCTTGAATTTCAATGCATTAGATTCAGCTATTCTTATTAAAAACAATGCAAATCTTTCGCTTGATCCTGAAAATGGTAGTTTTTCCATTGAACTTTGGTTAAAAGCACCACCCACCAATATGCCTCGCATCATTGTTGAAAAATTTGATCACTTAAATTTAAATAAACAATGGCAACTGTGGTTTAATGGTCCCGATATTTATACAGAAACTTCTGGCGATCGTTTGGTATTTACTTATGCAGAAGATGCTTTTACCATATTTAGAGGCTGTTATACCCGAAGAGATATTGCTGATGGGAAATGGCACCATGTAGCAGTTGTTGCTGATAAGCTAAGGGATACTGTTTTAATTTATGTTGATGGATTACCGGAAGAGACCGTTTATTTTTCTGCTGGAGCTTGGCCCAATATCGTTATCGATGACCCTGTTTTCGTTATGGAAGATCATGCCTTATTGACAGAACCCAGAACAGACGGAAGCATTGATGAATTGCGTATCTGGAAAAAAGCCTTGAGTAAACTTGAAATAAGAGAAAACATGTATGACCTTCCTCCCGGAAACGCAGTAGGTCTCAGTGCTTATTACCGTTTCGATGAAGGCGTGGGCGGGTTAGCGCATGATTTGACAGCAAACAAAAACCATGGATATATTCATAGTGGAAAATGGAATTTCCCGGGCGCTCCAATGAGAATCATTACCAAAAAAGATTATTCTTATACGGGAAATCTTGTGGGGTATGACATGGATTCTACTGCCGTAACTTTTGAAATAACAAATCCTGGTGCTATTGGCGCTGCGTCTTTAATAAATCCAAGCACAGGAAGTAGTTCCTATTTTAGAAATGTATATGGAAATGATTCAATTGAATATAAGGTAAGTAGTGAAGGTCGAAGTCAGAAATACAAAGTTCACATAAATTCAATTTATAAAGAGAAAGGTCAAATCGTTGGCAAATCGAATTACATCAATTGGATTGCTGATACTGTAATGGTTTTAGGCAATACCTATTCGGGAATTGATACCAGCTTAAACATTGAGAAAAACACCTATATTGAATTTAGGCCCAAAGCAAGTTTGAGGATTGGTGGAGTATTGAATGCATCTGGAACATTAACTGACAGTATTATTTTTACAGCTTCCGATACTGTTTTGGGGTGGCGAGGTATAAGATTTGAAAATCCTCTTGCCACATCTCTTGGAAATGACACATCCATATTTAGTTATTGCCGTTTTAGTTATGGTAAAGCAAATGGCATTTCAGATACCTTGAATGGAGGTGCTATTTTTGTTCGAAACACAAATAAATTGAAAGTCATCCATTCTTATTTTTATAAAAACAAAGCGACAAATTATGGTGGTGCTTTCTATTTAAACAATGCTTCTGCTCTCGTTCGGTTTTCCCGTTTCCGATATTGTAATGCCATGTATGGTGGTGCAATGGCTTACAATAATGGCACTTCCAATAGCAAGATTATTTATAGTATTTTTGAAAATAATTCGGCTACTACAACAGGAGGAGCTATTCATGCATATAACAATTCTACTCCAATTATAAATTCCATTTTCAAAGATAATTTTAGTTCAATTGGTGGTGCTATTTATGGTGAAAATCAATATAATGCTGGAATCATGAATTCCAATTTCTGTCATAATAATGCAAGTCAGGGTGCTGCAATTTACTTGCAAGCAAACTCAAAACCTTCCATACTGAATTCGATTTTTTGGTTTAATATTTCAGGATCTTCCCCTGTAAATAATATCTATTTGGGAGATGAAGCAAGCGACCCGAACATTGACTACTCAAATTTGCAGGATTCTTTGAGTTCTATAGGTGCAAATGGTTCTTTTACTGGTAGTTTTAGCAACATTGTCGCTTCAGATCCATTGTTTGTAGATGCAGGTTTGAGAAATTATAATTTGACGCAAAATTCACCTTGCATAAACAAAGGAATGCCCTCTACGGATACGATTCCTTTTCCTTTTGATTGGGATAACAATAGAAGAATTAAGTTTTGCAGAATAGATATTGGTGCCTATGAATTTAATGGAACTTTGTTTCCTTCTTATGACAATTTTTGGACAGGCTGTGTCGATACAGATTGGCATAAATCAGGGAATTGGAGTATCAATTTGATCCCTACAAGTTCAAATAACGTATATATTCCAGGAATAGGTTTTGCCGCTAATCAGCCTGTTGTTTCTGGGGCTGCCGATTGCAATACTATTACCATTGATTCGGATCAGGGTGCAAATGTCACTATTTCGGGATCGGGTGTGCTAAATATTCAACAATAGATTGTTTGGAGGATGGATGATATGAAAAAAATTCTGCTTTTATTTTTGGGATACATTGGATTGTTCTGTCATGTTTTAACAGGGCAAAATGTGTATATTGATCAGGCTGATTTTTACGTTACAAGCAATACGATTGTTTCGGTTGAAGGTAATCTGATAAATCAGGGTAGTATGAGCAATGATGGTTTGTTGTATCTTCAGGCTGACTGGGAAAACAGAAGCACATATATTCCTCAAAATGGTGCTATTATTTTGAATAGTGCTTCGACCCAAAATTTTTACCACAATGCTCAGACTATTGCAAATTTAGTCATCGAAGGTGGTGGTGAAAAGAGTTTGACATCCGATGCTACTGTGAGCAATAAGCTCGATTTAAATCAAGGAATTATTCGAACAGAATCGAATACAGCTCTTTCTATAAATACCAGTGTAAGTATATCAGGTGCTTCCGATCTGTCTCATGTTGAAGGTAATGTAAATAATATGGGCTTAGGACAGATGATTTTTCCTATTGGAATAAATCATGAATACCGACCTGTTGTTTTGGAATCTTCCACAGATGCTAACGTAATATTTGGTTTCACCGTTTTTAGTAATTTGCCAAATACAGTTAATTCTTCTGGCTTCGAAAAAATTTATCATACACATTATTGGAAAATGAATGCAATTTCGGGCTCTAGCCCAAATGCAAAAGTACGTTTAAGTTTTGGTGCAAGTGATTCTGTTGAAGTCATTGAAAATCTAATTGTTATAGAATCCTCAAATCTTAGCAGCATTTTCACAGATTTAGGAAAAAGCGCTTATTCTGGCGATGCTTCACAAGGAAATGTTCTTTCTGAGCAAAATGCAACTGCCACCTATTTTGCCCTAGCACTCAAAGGTGAAAATTTGGAAAGCTTAATTTTTATTCCCAATGCTTTTTCGCCCAATGCGCCAGGTATCGAAGACCGATGTATGAAAATATATGGAAATCAAATAGATCCAGCTATGCCCTTTTCATTTAAAGTTTTTGATAATGGAAAGAAAATCGTTTTCCAAACCAATTCGCTTCAGCAGATGACAGAATCGGGTTGGAATGGTTTAAATTATAAATCACAAAAAGAAGAAATCCAAGGAGTTTACACATGGATTATGATTGCAACTTTATTGAATGGAAAAGAAGTTAAAAAATCTGGAACAGTTCTTTTGTTAAAATAAACTGTTGATATATAATTGTTTATGAGTTTTTATTTAAAGTGTTTTTTACTTATATTGCTATATTTTGGAATTGCATCCAAAGTTCAGTTTGCATATTCACAGCAATTGATGTTTTCTCAGTATTACTCTGCTGGAGCATTCCTGAATTCGGCATCTATAGCCGAAAAGAACGGATTTGAAGTTGGGTTGAATAACAGGACGAACATCAATAAAAACCTTTCACCTTATACTTTACGACAAGTCTCTCTGGTTTTCCCCATTAAGCTTCCCAGGCTCACCAGCCGGAAGTATTACAATGATGGATATTTGGGTGGTTTGGGATTGAGCTTATACAATGAAAATCAAGGAGTTTATGATGAATTGCAAAATATTGGGGGCATGTTTACTCTGGGGTATTTAGCAAGATTGAGTCTTTCGAGTTATTTGTCCTTTGGGGCGCAGGTTGGTTTTAATTTCAAAAAATTGGATTTGGGTAAGTTAAGTTGGGGTTCGCAATTTGACCCAACTTCGGGATATGATGAAAACATAGTTCCCTCTTTGGGCGATTTAAAAGAAAGCGTGTTTTTTGGAAAAATAAATGCAGGATTAATTTACCGCTATTCACCTATGGAAATTGGTGGAAATGAGGCAAAGTTTTCTTTTTTCCAAGGCTTGGCCGTTTCCAATTTAAATAAACCGAATGAATCTTTTTTTTCGGAACAAATCAGCGCATTACCTTATACTTATAAAATTCACGGGGGAGTGAAATATAAGATTACCAAGGAAATAGAAATTTTACCAAATTATCTTTGGATGTTTCAAGATCAAAAGAAAATGATTAACTTTGGGTTGTATTTGAACTACGCTATAAACCATAATAACCATAAACAGACGGGGATCACATTGGGAAGTTGGTATCGCTTGGGTGATTCGTTTATTTTGTTATGTGGTTTATTTTCAAATAATTGGACTATCGGACTTAGCTATGATTTTAATGTTTCGTCTCTTTCGATTCAAAATCAAAGTCCGGGTGCTTTTGAAATTAATATTTCTTATAAAGTTTTCAGAAAAAACAGACCAAGAAATATTTCTGATCCGTTATTATAGGTAGATTTTTTTTGTTCGTTAACCGGCTTGAAAAACATAGTTGATGCATAGATCAATTACATATTTGATTGCATTCTTTTTTCTGATAGGCATAAATTTCACTTTTGCCCAAAAGAAGCAAATTCGTCTTAAAGCTTTCATTCAGCTCGGAGATGAGCAGTTTGTTGCTGGTTACTATAAAAACTCCCTTCAATTTTATGATGAAGCTATTTCCATAAATCCCAATCATTCCTACGCAAATTACAGAAAAGCAGAATGTTTGAGGCTTACCTACGAATATGCACTGGCGGAATCTTATTATGAAAAAGTTTCAAAATTGGATTTGGCTAACTATCCGCAGTCCTTGTTTCAGGCTGCTTTGATGAATAAACTTCAGGGAAAATATCGAAAAGCCATTGAAAAATTTGAAAGATTTATTTACAATACTGAAAATATTGATGCATCAACGTTTGATAATAAAAAGGCACTTTTCGAAAGGTCACTCATAGAAATCGAAGGTTGCTACTGGGCTATGAAACAGTTGAATGATTTCGAATTCCAGTTGGAAGGAAAGCCGCTAAATTCAGAATTCAATGATTTTGCTCCTTTGATTTTTGCTCAGGATTCAATGCTTGTAATTACAACGGGCAGAGTAGAAAGTCTTGATATTAAGAATGATAGTCATGAAGCATACACAAAGAATTACTGTTTTATCAAAGATTCTAATGCTTGGAAAGAAACGCCTTTGCCATCGGGTTTAGGATCTATTAATACAAAATATAATGAAGGCCCCGGATCTTTTTCAAAGGACAGAACCTTATACATTTTCACGGGCTGTGGATATGATGGGCCCTTTTGCAAAATTTACTTTACAGAATTCGATAACGGAAAATGGTCTGAACCTAAGCCATGTAACAAAAATATCAACGCTTCCAATTCCGACAATAAACATCCAGCCGTTTCTCCAAGTGGAGATTCCTTGTTTTTTGTTTCCAACAGAATTGGCGGTTTCGGGCAGTTCGATCTTTGGCTTTCTACAAAATCGCAAACCGGCGATTGGGAAGACCCTGAAAACTTAGGTCCTTTTGTAAATAGTCCTTTCAATGAAATAGCGCCGTTCTATTCTTCTGAAAATAAATCACTTTTCTTTTCCTCCGATGGTCATAAAGGTTTTGGGGGTTTAGACAACTTTTTTATTCACGCCGATTCTCTTTTTGATTCCAGACCAAGAAACTTAGGAAATCCATTCAATTCCAACTTGGATGATTGTTTTCTCGTTTTAGGAAAAAAACTTGGATTCGAAGCTTCCAATCGGCTGAATGGTTTTGGGCGTTTTGATATTTACTCTTTTATCAATCCTTCCAGCGATACAAAGTTCAATAATTATGCTGAATATATTGAAAGACTTAAAAATCACATAGATATCATCAACTATACTTCTGAAAAAATTCAACCTGTTTTGCCTGTTGAACTTATTTCGGATGAAGATCAGGATGCTTATGAAAAAATTCTTTCTGTTCGAATGGCTGCCTTTGTATCTGACGTTGATATGTTATTTACAAAATCGGATTTTCAGGCGTACCAAAATTTATCTCTGGATGATAAAAGTATTGTTGATATTCTTTATATGGCACAATCATCTGAATTTCAAAAAGATGTTTTGGATTCTATAAAATTTTCTGACCAAAAAGCTTTTATCGCTTTGGATGAAAATCAAAAAAAGGTGATTGAGGAAATTACTAATGCCTACTTAGCCAATCCGGTTGAATCCCAATCTATTGTTTTGAGCGGAAATACTAAGAATTTTTATGAGCACTTAAAAATTAAGGATAAAAGACAATTCGACAGATTGATTGCAATGAAAATCAGAAAGTTTCTTTATCCATCTGAAAGTATTGAAATCATTGACGAATTGATCAAAGATAATTTGAACCTTACAGAAATTTCAAAAGAAAATTCTTTGATTACACCCCAAGAAAATGAAGTTTTTGAAAGAATTGTTTCTGTAAAATTGGCCGGATTTGTTCATGGTTTTGAGATTGCTCTGCCCGAAACAGATTATAAAGCTTTCGATTCTTTATCTTTGGATGACAAGAGTTTAGTCGATATGATTTATTTCAGCAGAATTATGGACTTAAAAGATTCTGTTCTTGAATCTGTAAGAGTCATGGATACAAAGGCTTGGATGGTTCTCGATTCTATAACCCGCAAAAATGTTGAAAACTTTTCTATTGGCTTTCTTGATTTGCCTGTAGATTCAACCTATTTACATTTATCCGTTGCTCAGGTCAAATATTATGTAAACCTGAGTTTGGGCGATAAATTTCAATTTGACAGATTGGTTGTTTTTCGTTTGAAGCAATTGCTCAACGAACGACTGAGAAACAAAGAACAGAAAAGAATAGAACCCGAAATTCCCATAGAACTTGTTGATAGTAAAAATGTTGACGCCTTTGAACGTATCATTTCTCTAAAAACATCAGGATTTATTTACGGTTTACAAATGATGTTCACAGAACATGATTATAAATTGTGGAATAGTTTGACGCTGGATGAACAAAGTTTGGTTGACATGATTTATCTTCTCCGAACGGGTGGGATAGACTCTCTTTATGTGGATACGGCGAAACTTGCTGATTTAGAGAAATCTAAATTATTAAGCGAAAATGAAAATGCATTTGTTGAACGCATTTCGAGTGAATACCTGAACACTGCTTTGAATTTGAGTTATGTAAGTATTAGTACACAAGATTCTTTGAAATATGCAAATTTGATAATCGATCAAAAATATAAATTCGATCGTTTGATTGCTGCAAGAATTTTTCAATTTTTGGAAAAACAAAAGAAAAATTTTGAAAACTATAGCGATATTTCAAATGATAAATTGAACATCCAGTCCATGAGCGAAGCCGGAGATATTTTCGGAAAAGACGACATGAAAAATTATGAGCGTTTACTAACTTTTCGATTGGCTGCTTTTATTCATGAACTCCAAATTCCTTATTCAAAATCAGATTATCTGTTGAGCAATAATTTATCCATCGATGATCAAAGTATTGTCGATATGATGTTCGCTTCCCGAACTGTAGAATTGCAAGAACCTTTGGTTTTAAAATCTGTTCAAGTGTCCGATGAAAATAATTACCTTACTTTGAAATCAGAAGACAAGGATTTCGTTGACAGAATTGCTAAACTCTATTTTTCAAAATTGAATGACACACTCCAATTTGTGGAATTCGAAAATGCTGACGAACTTCGCTACACCAACTTGAACGAAAAGGATAAATACAAATTCGACCGCTTGATTGCTTGCAAACTTCGTAACTTGATTTTTCCGGATGAGTTCAAAAAGGAAAGGGCGATAACACTTCAATCGGATGATTTATTCATTAAAGAAATATCTCAAGAGTCGGCTATATTTTCAGAGAAAACCGTGGCTGCCTTCAGTAGGATCATTTCTTATCAGCTTGCATGCTATGTTCATAATATTCAGGTTCCTTATATCGAACCAGATTTTAAACTAATTGAAAATCTGAGTATTGACGAAGTCAGTATTTTGGATATGATGTTCAAGCTTAAAACGATGACCTTCCCGGATTCGGCAAGTTTGATGGATGCAAAAAAAGCTGATATAAAAGCTTATCACGATTTGGAGCAAAATTCAAAATCTTTTGCAGATAGAGTGGTTAATGCATTTTTGGTACAGATTTCCGTGAAAAAATATATTGATATTTTAGAAGGAGATTTTTCCTATTATTCTGATTTGAAAATTGAGGAAAAATATAAATTAGATAGGATTATTATTTCTCAGATTAAGAATATTTTATACCCTGATTTTTCACTTTCAGCAGAAAATAATTCCTTAAATTCTGACGAAATTTCCAACACTTTACGAACACTCGATCAATCAGGATTGATAGATAAGGATAATTATGTAAAGTACGAAAGACTCTTATCTTTCCGAACTGCATGTTATATAAACCATCTTTCTATTCCTTTTTTCCTTCCAGACTATCTGATAAACAATACTTTAACCATAGACGATCAAAGCATTATCGATATGATGTATGCACTCAGAATCTCTAATTTTGCTGATGAATCCATTTTAGAATCGACTCGAAAATCTGATGATTCGCAATATGCTCGATTAACTGATAGAGAGAAATCATTTATAGATCAGTCGATTAAGAAGTTTGCATCTAATCCCGATACCATTTATATAAAATTGGATGATGCTCTTAAGGAATTCTATTCTGCACTCACCATTGAAGAGAAATCAAAATTGGATCGAGTTTTCGCTGTTCGATTAGGAAAAATTTTGAGTGGAATTGAAGCTACGGATGAATTGGATCAACTTCTGAGTGAAGATAATTTGAACCTGAAAGAACTTGGATTGGAATCCCTTATTTCTGCTGATGCCTACAAGGCTTTTGAAAAAATGTTGTCTTTTAAAATCGCATGCTATTTATATGATAAGCCTTTAACATATACAAGTCCCGATCACTTTTTAGCTTCCAGCTTATCCTTGGACGATTTGAGTATTTTCGATATGATTTTCGAAAATCATAAAATGGCTTTGGATGATCCCAATATTATAAAATCGATCAAAGAATCTGATGCCCTTACTTACTATGATTTGGATGAAGATTTTAAATCTTTCGTTGATAGTATAGCTAACGCTTATTTATATTCTCCAGATTCCATTTTGTACTTGTCTCTTTCTCATGATGATAGTCTTTTTTACTCAGATTTGAACAGAACCAACAAATTATTGACCGATAGGCTAATACTTTGGAGCATAAGCGATAAGCTTTTCCAAGAATATGAAATCAGTGAGAACAAACTTCTGTCCGATGATATTTCAAAATCGATCAAAGATTTAAGCGAATCGGGGCGTTTGATTACCAAAGAGGATTACCGAGTTTATGAGCGCTTGCTTTCCAACATGGTTGCTGGATTTATTTACGATCAGCAGTTTCCGCTTTTGGAACATGATTATAAGTTGAAACAAGCTTGTTCCATAGACGATCTAAGTATTATCGATCTTATTTATAAACTCAGAATTCAGAATCTGTCTGACTCCCTCATTGAGCAATTGCAATATGAAGATCAATTGATATTTGCAAATCTACGAAAACCTGATCAGGATTTTGTAAAACGCATGTCTGAGGTTTATACGAAAAATATTAAAGCAAATTTCGTAAATACCAATAAACAAGATGCATCACAATATGCCAATTTGGGAATACTCGAAAAAAATAAATATGACCGTTTAATTTTTGCTCTTGTCTATGAGAATATGCATTCCGCTTTGGGTAAAGCATCCTACGATTTATTTGATTTAAAAATGAATACCGTAAATTGTTCGAAGCCATGTATTTCTGGAAAATTAGGGCATAGTATGTCGCCCCCCAGGGTCACAAACGTTAAAGTTGTATTGAAAGATCAGAACGGAAATCGACTATGTGTTACTTCAACAAATCAGACTGGAGATTTTAGTTTTGTTGCTGCACCAGAAAGGGGCGTTTATAAAATAGGAATCGAATCTGTTATTGAACAAAAAGGTACTTTTTATTTTGTGCATGGAGTGAATTTGGAATGTAGCCCGTCTATAGCACAGCAAAATAATAAGAAAGAGATCATATACGTTACAGATACGGTAAGGGTTTTTTCTGATCAGAGAATTGTAAGCGTTGCGGGTGGATTGGCATCGAATATTTATTTTGAAACAAATCAGCATGTTCTGAGCATGGATGCAATGAAAACTCTGGATTACCTTGCTTACATGCTAAAATCAAAATCAGGAGCAAAGCTGATCATAAATGCATTTACGGATGATACCGGTACGGAGATTTACAATAAAACCTTAAGTCAGAAAAGAGGAAATTCAGCCTATAAGTATTTAACTCATTTGGGCGTGCCTGAGTCTAATATTCAAGTCAATGCTTTGGGCGAAAGTGCATCGGTATTTCCCAATACTTCTGAACAGCAAAAACGTTTAAACAGGCGTGTAGAGCTGTTGTTGAGTGAATAGTAATTATTTGTATTTGTCACTATGGTTGCTTTAGAATGGAATGAGTCATATTCTGTTTTCAATAAAGATATTGATGAACAGCACAAGAAATTATTTGACCTGATCAATCAGTTTTATTCCCGGATTGATCTATCTTCTCCGAAGGAACTTATTGTAAATTTAGTTATTGGTTTGAAAGATTACACCATCATGCACTTCAATTTTGAAGAGCAATACATGGAGAAAATTAAGTATAGCTTGTTCGGAGAACATAAAAAAAAGCATGAAGAGTTCATTGCTAAAGTGAATGAATTGGAGAAGAAACTAAAAAGTGGACGATTGTTATTCTCTTTCGAAATAACAGAGTTTATCAAAGATTGGATAAAAAACCATATCATGGAGTTTGACAAGCAATATGTATTAGCGAAATAAACCTAAAGCAAAATACAATAATTTTTTGAGGACAAAGATATGACTGAATTTGAATGGAACGAATCGTTTTCTGTACACAATAGTGATATTGATGAGCAGCACAAGAAATTATTTGACCTGATCAATCAGTTTTATGATCAAATAGATTTGAGTTCTCCCAAAGAACTTATTCTTCACCTGATTTCGGGTTTAAAAGAATATACCATTATGCACTTCCATTTTGAGGAGGAGCACATGAGGAATATCCATTATGCCATGCTCCCTGAACACAAAAAAGAGCACGATGATTTAATTGCAAAAGTTAACGAATTGGAAAAAAAATTGAAAAGTGGCAGGCTATTATTTTCATTTGAAATCACTGAATTGATCAAAGATTGGATCAAAAATCATATTTTGGATTCTGATCTCAAATTTGCTCAGGGGAAATTGTGAAAATAGGTTAGGGTTGGTGTTGAAATGGTATTATCTAATCAAAATGTTGCACTTAAAAAAGCTTTAAATGATATTTTGTAATTCTTTTCAAACACGTATCTTTTCAAATTATAAATGAGATGAAATGATTGAATCATTTACAATTCGAAATATTGCAGATAGTCATTCAAATTCTTTTGGCATAAGTAAAATCATTCTGTTTTTACTATTTGTATGTATTGCCTTGGTTGGGGCGGTTTCTATTTATTCTGGAACAGACAAACCAACGGTTATTCCTGTTGATACGACAACTGACATCGATTGGAAAAAACCTCCTTGTAATCCCGATGATTTGAGCAAAGATTGGAGTGAAGTTACAAATTCCAACATGGGTAACAGACGTGAATTTGTCTATAAAAATTCGGAAAATTAAATATCATTTGAAAAAGGGATTGAAGGAAAAGGAGGATTTAAACAATTGGATCATTGGCACATATATAATCCAAATTCAACCAATAGACAAGACTTGTACTTAGACAGAAATGGCAATCTGGTTGGAAATGGTAGCCGACCTTCTCATATTGATCCCAAATGTAATTAATATGGAAAATTCAAACAAAATAACATTGATGCAATATAATGAAAAGGAAAACGGATTTTTTGTTTTCTATTTTTCAGGACTGCCCACATTGGAAACATTATCTGAAATTCCTAAAAATTATGGAATTAAGAATTTAAAATTTTTAGCGTCAGATTATAAGTTAAATTATTTATATGCGAGTGATTTAACAAAAAAGAAGACATTTAATGGTGTTATTAACTTTTTTAAAAGAAATCCAGATTACTCCATTGATGATTTAGACGCTGTTTTACAAAATGATATTGAAATATCGGTACATGATGATAATGAAATTACTTTTTCATTTCCGAAAAACTATAAATATTAGATTAATTAGTAAAATATTAAACGATTTTAATTTTAATTCTAAAAGTGTTTTGTCCCAACTGAAAGAGAATTAAAGTCAGTATTTATCATATATTCTACCTGATACATTATTGAAAATATATGCAGATTTCCAAACCTATTGCAACGATAGTGAATAAAATATATAATATGGAATGTAGCAGCAAATTCTAAGTTTTAGTTAAAAATCTGTCAAAAGTTCTTCAATTAATTTGATGTTTCCTATTCCCCAATAAATCTGACAATTAGAATTCCTATTCTTTTGATCTTAAAATTTTGATTCGCAAGTATATTTGTTTTTTGATATAGATTATGTATTTTTATACCCAATATAGTTTTTCGGATAAATCTTTCAGTAAAAATTAATTCAAAATGAAACCTATTTTCTTTGCTTTTTTTCTATTTACAGGATTTCAACTGTATTCGCAGTACAAAAACATGCTCAATGAAGAATTTGATAACAACAAAAATCAATGGCCTGTTTTCTTTAAATCTAATGGTACTGCCGATGTTTCAAAATTTGGAACTTATCTTTTAAAATGCGACAGCGGAACTCTCCGTTTGGGTATCCCAATGGAAATCAATACAAGCAAAGGTTTCATTCTTGAGGCCACTTTAGGATTGCTAGCACCCCCTAACAAAAAGTGGGAAATGAGTTATGGTATAATTCTTTGGAACAAAGACGGTGGTAATGAAATTGCCCTTTTGCTCAATGCTCAAAAAGAGTTTATCGCATTCAACCGGGTAGATTACAATTCCCAAATGAAAGAAAAACCTCGTGGAGGAAAATATAAGATCGATTATGATAACTTTGTTAAGCTCAAAATCCAATTGGATGATGATGTTTTTAAATACTTCGTAAACGATAAGGAGGTCTTCTTTGTTTCAAATAAATATGGTATGATTGGATTAGACCATATTGGTTTTTTCCTTACCAAAAATATAGAAATGACAATTGAAAACATTATCTTTAAAGGCGAATTACTCAAGAAATAATCAATCTTCAATAATCATAAACATTTGAATTAATAAACTATGTTAGGTATAAGATATAATTCTCCGGTAGTGCTCACTTTTTCCCTGGTTTGTGCTGGCTTGTTTTTTCTGAATGGAGCATTAAATGGTGGACTCAATTCAATATTGGTTTGCCCGCCTACATTCAACATATCTAATCCTGCCGATTATTTGGCTATTGTGCTTTATATCTTTGGACATGCCAATATGGAACACTTGCTTGGAAATTTGTCTTTTTTATTATTGTTGGGGCCTATTCTCGAAGAAAAATATGGTAGCGGCAGAGTTATAATGATGATTTTCTTTTGCGCTTTGATTACTGGGATTCTCAATGTAGTCTTTTTCGATAATGGTCTATTAGGCGCTTCAGGAGTCGTATTTATGTTTATACTTTTGGTTTCTTTCGCCAATAACGACCACAATGGTATTCCATTAACCTTTATACTCATTTTATTGCTCTATGTGGGTAAAGAAGTTTATAATGGAATGAAAGAAGACAATGTATCACAATTTGCCCATATCGCAGGAGGGATTATTGGAAGTTTCTTTGGATTCATGACGCGCAAAAAAAACGTTCATACACATGCATAGAAACTTGAGGTTTTGTATAATTCATAAGGCATAAAGAAAATAGAATGCTAAACTTAAAAAGAAAAGTGGTTCACAGTGTCAATGCTCATAAACGATTTAATCGTGATTTGAGTTGGTTGTCATTTAATTATAGGGTTCTCGAAGAAGCCAAGGATGAATCTTTGCCTCTGTATGAACGGATAAAGTTTTTTGCAATCTTCTCTTCCAATCTGGATGAGTTTTATAAAGTACGGGTTGCATCGTATCGAAGTTTAATGGATTTATCTCCTTCAAGCCGAAAAAACCTCAAAGTGGATCCTGAGGTTATCCTTCGAAAAATCAACCAAGAAGTTACAATACAATTGGAAGAAATTCGAAAAATTTTCAATGAAAGTATTTTGCCGGAATTAGAAAAGAACAATATTATTTTGCATCAAGAAGGTGATTTGAATGATCTCCAAAAGAACTTTATTAATCGATATTTTTATGCGGAGGTATTGCCCTATATTCAGCCTGCTTTATTGGTAAAAGGAAAGGTTTTAAATTTCCTTCAGGATAATGTCATATATTTGGCCGTTCGATTGGTTCATAAATCGAAAAGCAACAAACAACCCAAGAAAAAAGTATTCCAACATGCTATTATAAAATTGCCTTCGCAGTATCTTCCCCGTTTCATTAAACTTCCCGAAAACGATGGCAAATACCATATTATTTTTCTGGATGATGTGATTCGATATATGCTTGATGTCCTTTTTCCCGGTTATAACATTGATTCCTGTCATTCAATATTGCTGACCCGGGATGCTGATTTGCTTATTGAAGATGAATTTCATGGCGATTTGGTCGAAAAGATTCGTCGAAGCTTGTCGAAACGAAAAACCGGACGACCTTCCCGTTTCCTTTATGATGGAAACATTTCAAAGCCCTTTCTAAAGATATTACAACAAGTTTTTAATTTAGACAAATCGGATTTGGTTCCAGGGACAAAGTATCATCACTTGTCCGATTTCTTTGGTTTTCCTAATCCACTTTCGCCCAAATTAGAAAATGAACCTATGCCGCCTTTGGCTGTTAAGGAGCTTGAGAAATATGATTCAATGTTCGAAGCTTTAAAAGCCAAAGATTGGATGCTGCATTTTCCTTTCCAAAGTTTCGATTATGTGATTAATTTATTCAATCAAGCTGCCGTAGATCCCAAAGTTGAGGTAATTAAAACAACCCAATACAGGGTTGCGAGTAATTCGTCCATTGTGAGTGCCCTAATAAGCGCTGCACGAAACGGAAAAGATGTAACGGTGTTTGTTGAATACAAAGCAAGGTTTGATGAGGAATTGAATTTAATTCTTGCCGAAAGAATGAAAGCTGCCGGAATCAAAATTATTCACAGCATCCCGGGTATCAAAGTTCATGGAAAAGTGGCTTTAGTGCTCCGAAAGTCGAACAGAGAGAAAAGACAAAGAGGTTATGCATTTGTGAGTACAGGGAATTTCAACGAAAAGACAGCGAAACTTTATAGCGATCAGGGTTTTCTTACTTCAAAAGATGAAATTATCGATGAGCTATCGCTCTTTTTCAGATACCTCGAGGATCAAAGTGTAAAATGTGAATATAAAAAGCTTCTTGTTGCACAGTTCAATATGCGTGATCAGTTGAGGTTAAAAATAGATAGAGAAATTACCAATGCAAAAATTGGCGTAAAGGCGCATATTATTTTAAAATTGAATAGCCTCGAAGAGCGCAAAATGATTGAAAAACTCTATGAAGCCAGTTTAGCCGGCGTGAAGATTGATCTGATTATTCGAGGAATTTGTTGTATTGTTCCCGATCAGCCCTACAGCGAAAATATTAATCTGATCAGAATCGTTGACAGATTTTTGGAGCATTCTCGTATATATAGTTTTTATAATTCAGGCGACTGGGATCTTTATATTGCATCGGCCGATTGGATGGAGCGAAACCTATATAGAAGGATTGAAATCGCCATGCCTATCGAAAACAAAGAAATTAAGCAGGAAATCTTGGATATTCTGAATATTCAGCTCAAGGATAATGTAAAAGCCAGAAAAATTGATGCTAATTTGAAAAATGTGCCTTTTGAACCTAAAGAAAACGAAACTCTTGTTAGATCTCAAATGGAAACTTACTTGTATTTGAAGAATAAGTAGAGAGGAAATACTCTGGTTAGCAATGAAATGAAAATATGCTGAGTACAGAGTTTAGACTGTGAATAGAAGCTATTAAGCCATTATTTTTTGATTATTCTATGTCAGAACCAATTGTTTTATCGGCCGAGTCGTTCATATATTTTGAGCGGCAAATTTATAAAAGCAAAAACAAAATTTGAAAACTCGGTTTACTAGGTTTGGATATAAATTTGGTATAAGCCATTTTAAAACGAAACGATAATGAAACGACAAGCAATTTTAATCGGAGCACCAGGAAGCATATATTCAGATAATTATTTACAAGGTGTAGACTTTGACATAAAAAATTATAATAAATTTCTTCAATCTCCTTCTGGTGGTGCTTGGGATAAATCTGAAATTATTGCAGTCAAAAATCCTGACAAGGATAAGTTACTAAAACTTGTAATGACAATTAATGCTGATTATGTTTTGACAGTTTTTTCAGGACACGGAGCATATTCTTTAAGCGGACAAACTATACTTGCAGTAAATAGAACACAACATTTGACATTGGGTGATTTAGTTACTAAAACTCCGAAACAAATGTTTATAGTAGACGCTTGTAGAAGTTTTATCGAATCAGGTATTTCTGGATTTTTGGGAGAAGAACTTCGAAATTTTCCATCTCGTTTAACCAAACAACAAGCGAGAATTCTTTTCGACAACTATTTAAAAAAATGTGAAAATGGTGCTGTTATTTGTTATTCTTGTTCAATTGGAGAGACTTCTATTGATTCAAATGATGGAGGTTATTTTACTACTTCGTTGCTTGATAAAACCCAACAATGGATTGAAAGACCAAGTAAATTTAATATTCTACCAATAAATTCAGCTTTTACATTAGCAAAAAATTATTTAGTAACAAATTTGACTGATGATCAAAATCCTCAGCTAAAAACTACTAGACAAAGACAATTTTGGTTTCCATTTGCTATAAGGAAAGCAACACAAATATTATAGATGAATAAAAAAATGGTTTATAACAAAGTGTAGCAGTAATAAGGGTTTCAGAGGGTATTCGAGCGTTCTCCCTCGCATTAGGTTTTGTGTAGGTTGATAGAGATGAAGCCAGTAATCCCTTACTACTGCTACACTCGACCGGTATGGTTTATTGCAAAAATACGATAACCAGTTGATAAAAAAAGACTTGATAGATAAATTTCGGCAAAGCCCATTAATCGCACAGACAGGCACATTTTTGCCTTCAAACGGGTGCAAGTTTAAATTTTTGTACTTATTTTAAAACAATAAAAATGTTAGATTTTAAACTATATATTAAAGAGCTTCAAAGTATTCCAATTGATGAAATTACGGAGCATTCCATGCGCTTCGCGCTTGAAACGCTTTTAAGAGAATTAGCTAGCGGCTGCGCCACCGCTAATAGAAAGAATATTAAAGTTCTGCACGAACCCAAACGCAAAGAAAACTATGGTTCTCCAGATTTTAAAATATATACAGATAATTCAATTATTGGATATGTTGAGAATAAAAAAATTACGGAAAACCTTGACAAAACATTAAAATCTGACCAAATTAAAAAGTATAGAGAATTATCTCAAAATTTACTTTTAACAAATTATATTGAATTTATTTGGATTAGAGATGAAATGATACAAAGTGAAACTTTGTGCTATTTATCTGATATTGAAAATAAAAATTTTAAACTTGACAACGAAAAAGTCGAAAAAGTCGAAAAACTTTTATTAAACTTTTTTTCCCAACCACCAATCGGCATTGGCACAGCAAAAGATTTAGCTTCATCACTTGCAATTCGTGGAAAAAATTTGAAGAATTTTTTATTCGATGAATTACAACGTCAAGAAAAGGAAGACCAACAGGGAAGATTATTTGGACTTTTTAAAACATTTACCGATAATGTTTCCAATGATTTAACATTGTCAGAATTTTCTGACGCTTTTGCCCAAATGTTGGTTTATGGTCTTTTTCTTGCAAAACTAAATGCAGATACAAAAGACGTTTCATTAAAAAATGCAAAAGATTTTATTCCACAATCTTTTGAGCTTATAAAAGAATTGGTTAGCTTTCTTGATGAACTTGAAAAAAAAGAATATAAAGAGACTAAATGGATTATTGAAGAAACAATTTCCATAATGAATAATTTGGAGTTGCGTCAAATTCAACAATCGCTTTCATTTAGCAAAAAGCAAGACAACGAAAGAAATGAAAAAGACCCATATATTTACTTCTATGAAAATTTCTTAGCGGCTTATGACAGCACTTTAAGAAAAGCAAAAGGAGTTTATTATACGCCACCACAAGTAGTTTTTTTCATAATTTCTTCAGTAAATCATATATTAAAATCTGATTTTGATATTAATAATGGTTTAGCAGATTGCAAAAATATTACTTGTTTAGATTTTGCAACTGGTACAGGAACTTTTTTAGCTGAAATTTTCAGGCAAATACTTGACAATATTCTTTCAACAAATCAGGCTGCAAAAAACTTGATTATTAAAGAGCATTTGTTAAAAAATATGTTTGGCTTTGAATATCTTATTGCACCTTATACCATTGCACATTTAAAGCTTTCACAATTACTGAAAGAACACAATTACATTTTGCAGGAAGACGAGCGCTTACAGGTTTTTCTAACAAATACGCTTGAACCTGTTTATGCAAAAGCGAATTTATTTTTACCTGCACTTTCAAATGAAGGAAAACTGGCAGAAAAAGTAAAAGAAATGCCAATTTTAGTAATTACAGGAAATCCACCTTATTCAATTTCATCTTCAAATAAGCACCCTGTAATTATTGAATTGTTAAAAACATACAAAGAAGGACTAAATGAACAAAAAATCAATATTGACGATGATTATATAAAATTTATTCGATTTGCGCACGATAAAATTTCAAAATATGGTAAAGGTGTAATTGCCATTATTACAAATAACTCTTATTTGGACGGAATTACTCACCGTAAAATGCGGGAAAAAATCTACAATGATTTCGATAAAATCTATATAATCAATCTTCACGGAAACAGCCTTAAAAAAGAAGGTGATGAAAACGTTTTCGACATTCGCATAGGTGTAGCAATTTCTATATTTATCAAGACGGAGAATCCATTAAAAAATAAAGAAGTTTATTATTATTCAACTAAAGATAACGAGATTATCTCCAGAAATGATAAATATGAATATTTACTAAATAATGGATTAGAAAATCTAAATTTTTTACGTTTACAACCAGAAAAACCTTATTATTGGTTTGTTTCTAAAGATTTATCTCACCTTGATAAATTTCAGGGTTATCGAAGTATAAAAGATATTTTTCATTTCTTTAGTTCAGGAGTTAAAACAGAACGAGATAATATAACGATTCATTTTGATAATAAATCACTTCAAAATACAATTGATGATTTTATTCAACTTTCTGAACAAGATTTAAAAAGGAAGTTTTCAACAAAAGATTCTCGAGACTGGACAGTTTTAGGTGCAAAAAGAGAATTGACAGATTTAAAAGAAAATTACAATAAATTTATCAAATCAATTTCTTACAGACCATTTGACAATCGTGTAACTTTTTATAGTGGAAAAGGTAAATCATTTCTTGGTACACCTGGTTATCAACTAAATAAACACTTTTTAAATCCAAATTCGGGTTTACTAATTTCTCGTCAAATAATTAGCGAAGATTGGACACATATTTTTATAACAGATAAGATAACAGATTGTAGTTATTTGTCTAACAAATCCAGAGAGTTTACCTATATTTTTCCACTCTATTTATTCGAAAAAATAGAAGGACTTCTTATTGATATTCCAGACAATGAATTAGCTAAATTAACAAAAGATTTTGAGAAAGCAAAGAGCTTATATGAAGAACGAACAAAAGAATATGTAAAAATCAGCAATCCTAAGTCACATGAAAAAGATTTTTATGAAGAAGCTGCCGCATTTTTTGAAGAAATAAAAACAAATTATGAAATTAAGCAAAAGCAAATAAAAACAAAACGTTTAGATTCTATTTTACCTCAAAATGTAGAATTTCTAAAAACGCCAAATTTCACAGATGATTTTAAAAAGTTTATTTCAAAGCAATATTCTAATGAAGATTATTCGCCCGAACAAATTTTAGGTTATATTTATGCTATTCTTCATAGCCAAACGTATAGAAAAAATTATTATGAATTTTTAAAAATTGAATTTCCGCGAATTCCATTTACTGAAAATGCAAAGAAGTTTGAAAAATTATCAGAAATAGGAAATTCATTAATTCAAAAACATCTTTTAAATAATATACCAAACGAGCCTGAATATCAAAATTTAGGAATTTATTCTGGTAATGGAGATAATCAGGTTATAAAGCCAGACTATAGAGATAATAAATTATTTATCAATAAAGAGCAATTTTTTGATAATGTGCCTATAAATGTTTATAATTTCAAAATTGGCTGTTATCAACCACTTGATAAATATTTAAAAGACCGTAAAACTTGTAAATTATCTCTTGATGACACGGAAACGATTAAAAATATTGTAAAGGTTGTTTTTTTTACAATCAAACAATTAGATTTAATAGATAATGAAACAAAAGATTGGATATAAGAGATAATATTTCATACGTGCAAATTTGGTACATTTTACTTTAAAATGAAACGATAAATGATTGAAAATAAAAACCATAACTTATTATTGAGCTTTCATTGCTTTTTTTGTAGGCATTTGCCTGTAATCGAAACTAGTTCACTATAATCTCTAATAATCAATTTTTTAGAAGCATCATGTTTCTAAAAAAATTATTTTGCCTGTAAATATAAGCTTTTTTTAAACTATACGATACCATCGTATAATTTTATAAACAACAGAATGGATTTCGGTTATTTGTCCCACATTTAATTGCTTATAAAAGTATTGCCTGGGTACGGATCTATTTGATTTTCATTCAAATCCCAGAAAACTGAACAAAAAAGTAGTTTTGAGAAGCCATATCTAAAATGTTGCAATCGAAAATGTTGTTTCATAATAGCATTTGTTATTTTTTTTTAGCTATCAGTTCCCACGAGTTGATAAAACGAATTCCGAAAAGACCAGTATTGATTTTAATATCAATGCTGTCTGAATTTTTCATGACATTTCTATTTTCCCATGGTATCTTTAGCTTGAATTCTATTTCTTCTATTTCAACAATCACATAAGCTCGTTTATTTTTGCTTGGAAAATTACTTTCGCACCCAATGCAATATTTTTCTTTGAGTAGTACTTTTTTTTGTTGGTTGGGTCTGCTAAGTACATCATTAAAAAAGAGTATTCCCATGGAAAACAACCCGCCGGCAACAATCGGAATCAATATTATTATAAGGTTAAATTCTTTGCCATAAACAAGTTTCACTATAATAAAAAATACGAAAACAATGATTGCAGGAATCAGAAAACCTATATACCATGCACTAATCGCCAGCTCAAAATACTTCATGAAAATAAAATAGCCCAAAAAGCCTAGAAGAAATACGATTCCAATAACTTTTTCCATATACTTAATTTATTGAGTGATGTTTCCTTTGTCCTATTTTTAATGCCATAAGCGTTACTGCCTAATGCCTTGTTCTCGTTTTTTCATCCTGAAAATCAATCCATAATATTAATTTTAAGAACCGATTCGGGCTTGTTTCTCTTTTGAATTTAAGTAAAATATTAATTCATTATTAACTCAATATTCCTCCATCATCCGACAATCCGCCATCTTTGGTAAATTTAAGCTGATAAGCCATAAAATCGCTGAAGGATTTGAATTCGGTGGGATAGGGGCCAGTACTGCGCTCGAAACCAATGATCTGACCAGAAACTCCTTGCGGTGCAGGATCTAAATCAATGCACAACAAATTGCCTCCGCCATCTTCCGCAAACGGAACCCATTTTTTGTTCCACCATACGTTTTGCATCAAGGGTGACGGACTACCATCAATTGTTTCAATTTTTCCTTCAAAAGCTCCTTCATCGAGCCATTTGTTCATTTTACCAAGATTATAATCAATTCTTTCTATATCAATGGTATCATAAGATCCTTCAATCGCTATTTTTATACTTCCTTTTGTCAGAAACCAAATGAAATCTGTTGGTAAAACAATGTCGAATTTTGTTGAAAGCTCATTTACCGCACTTTCCGGTGCTGGTTCAATTTCATAATTTTCCAAATTGCTATCTAACAGCTTGATGTACTCATTTTTAATTTCTGAAATAATACTTTCTATTTTCATAATCAAAAAGTTTTTTTTAAAAAAAATCACTTTATCATACTTAATCCCTAATTATCATGCTCCACAAACCTTATCTCCTTATCAGTGCGTTTGACCACAAAGGCCATATATTTTCCAATACCAGAAATAGGTTGTGCCCACATTTTACTTTCTTCCGTTAAGGGCAAAAAATTAACAGAAACTTCAACGGGCGTGGCATAAAATTTAATATCCAGCAATTTTATCTCACCATAAATTCCATCATGCCTTATACAAACCAACATCATGTTATTCTTAAAATCGATGTGTGGCTTTTTCAATAAAGGATCGTTGGAAGGCTTAGCTGGATTTTTCATACTAATTTCTTTGGTAGGGATTCGCTCTATAAAATTGTTATACTTTTCATTATCTCGAATAACAATCGTTTCATTGGGTGGCTGAATCGTTTTACCGTTTTTGAAGCGAACTCCTCCATTCACCAATCCGCTAAATTCTTGAACAATAACCGCACTGCTAATTTGCTGATTGTAATATGTCTTTTTAACTGTATCTGTTTTATTCTGATTTTCAAAACGAGTCATGTTTTTGGAGTCATTGTTAATGGTATTGCACCCTATCAAAAAGAATGAAAGCAGGAATAACCAAAATTGTTTAAAATAATTGCCAGTTTGTTTCATTGTCATGTTATTAGATATTATAATTCAATATAATTTTGAATTTCTATCATCCTTTATGTTTGAGGCCTCTTGTTTTGGGTTTGCCATGTTTTTGTTTCAATTTTAAGGCAAGGTGAATTTTGCCATTAATCTTTTTATTCTTTACAATTTTCTCTTGAAATGCAGACCCTGTTGCCAATATTTTAGTACTGTTACCTAAATAATCTTTCATTTTTATTTGAGGTTTTTCGTCTTCGGTAAGAATTTCTGAAATTTCAAGATTTTCGGGCAAGGGCACAATGGGAATAGGCTGATTCATCAAACTTTCAATTTTAGTTTGATTTTCAGCGTCTTTTTTCAATAAAAAGGTGATTGATATTCCATTTTTATCGGCACGCCCTGTACGGCCAATACGGTGCATGTATTGTTCCGGGACTTCCGGTGTATCAAAATTTATTACGTGCGAAATCTCTGAAATATCCAAACCTCTTGAAATTATATCGGTTGCAATTAATATCCGATTTTCACCCTTATGAAACTGCTTTACTGTATTAAATCTGTTGTTTTGTGCTTTGTTTGAATGTATAACTCCTAATTGGTTTGGGAATTTACTTTCTATCAAATCATAAACTTCATCTGCCAGTTTTTTGTGCGACACAAAAACCAATACTTTTTTCATTTCTGCCTCATTGGACAGTAAGAGTTTTAAAAGGTTTATTTTCGTGTAAAAATTTGGAACCTGATAACCGATTTGAATTATATTTTCTAAAGGAGTACCCGTAGGGGCTGCTTCAATTTTTTGGGTGTTTTTAAAAAAGGTTCGAATCAATTGTTCAATGTCTTCAGTCATGGTTGCCGAGAACATTAGGTTTTGCCGTTTTGGCGGAAGTAGATCTAAAATACGGGTTAACTGTGCTCTAAAGCCAAGATTCAGCATTTCATCTACCTCATCAATGACAAGTCGCTTCACGTGCATAAAACGCAAAACTCTGGTTAATGCCAAATCGAGCAGCCTTCCTGGTGTAGCTACAAGTACATCTACGCCTGCTGAAATAGTTTCCATTTGAGTTCTGATATTTACTCCTCCATATACACCAACAGCTACAAGGCTTAAATAAGTACTTAGTTTTTTTACTTCCTCTACAACCTGAACTACGAGTTCGCGTGTGGGTACTACAATGATGACTTGCGGAAATCCGTTGCCAGAAAATTTCCATTGTCTGATACAAGGCAGCAAATACGCCAATGTTTTACCAGTTCCGGTTTGAGATATACCAAACATATCTTTACCCGACATCACTACATTGAATACTTGCTCTTGAATGCGTGTGGGTTGTGTGAAACCCAAGTCGCTCAATGCCTTCAATAAGGGAGGATTTATATTTAATTCATTAAAAGTCATATAAGTATAATAATTTTGGCAAGTGAATTTAAGAATTTCATGTTTCGTTTTCACATGTTGAATTTGCAAAAACTTTATAATTTATTTCTGTGCAAATTTTTGTAATAGGCAATATTGGTGTCTTCAATAAACTTTAGTATTTCATCCTTTCCAATTCCTTTTTCTGCCGAAGTTTGAAAAATAATAGGAAGTGTCTCCCATGTTTTGAGCAATTCGGTCTTAAAATAATCAATATTTCTGATCAAAACATTAGGGCCAACCTTGTCGGATTTCGTAAAAGTTACAACAATAGGAATTTCATTCAAGCCCAGCTTATTGATGAACTCAATATCGTTCTTTTGTGGTTCATGACGAGCATCGATCAATACAAAAACACAACAGAGATTTTGACGCTTTTCAAAGTATGTAAAACTCATTTTTTTCCATTCAGCAGCTTTGGCTTTCGGTGCTTTGGCAAATCCATAACCAGGTAAATCAACAATATAAAAATAATTGTTGATCATAAAATGAACGATGGTTTGGGTTTTTCCTGGCGATGAGGATGTTTTGGCCAAAGTTTTGTGATTACAAAGCATATTGATCAGCGATGACTTGCCCACGTTGGAACGACCAATGAACGCATATTCAGGCATATTTGCTTTTGGACATTTCTCAACATCCACACAGTTTGATAAAAATTCAGCAGACTTTATTACCATTTTAATTGTAATCTATAATTCCTAATTATTCTTTGTAGTAAACGATTTTCATTTCACATTTCTTACAATCGAAAACCACTTTAAACAGATTCTTGTTATTCTCAAGAAAATATTCTTCTTGTGCATTAATTCTATGTGCGTTTTCTTTTGGGCATTGTCCCATTTGATATTTGATACAATAGCGGCAAGTCATCAGATTTGTGCCTTCAAAATTGTTCCGATTCTCAAAACCACTTTGAATATCCAATACCCCATGACGTTTTAAAAATTCCTCTGCATAGTGATTTAAAATATTATGACTATAATCCACATTTTGCGTAGGATAGGAGTATGGATGACGCAAGATTTCTTCTGTTTGGGTTCTAAAAGTGTTGATTCTTTTTTCCTCGTGATTCTGAAAAACCTTTCTTCGAATTTGATTCAAAAAAGAATTGGTAAAAAACAAGACCTTTTCAAATTCGATTTTAATATCATCGCAGATAAGAGCTGAATTCCCTTGCTTGCTAAAACACTCCTGAATGGCCTTCAAGGCATTTTCAGGTTTTTGAGCAGTGTTTTTTTCAAACTCAAAAATATGTTCCGTGCTTATATTATCTTCATCCCGAGCAAGAATTTGAATTCCCTCCTGAATTTCCAAAATTCGGATAGAAATCAAAATACTCCTCTTGTCTGTGGTTTTATCAAGTTTACGAACAAACTCATGATCTAAGTTTCTATATAATTCCAATCCCAAGTACATTTCGGTGCAAGAAGAAAGAAAGATCTTGTCATTTTCAACTTTTTCTACTCGCACACCTTTTAAATTTCCATTTTTGTCCAAAAAGCACAAACCATCCCCGTTGTTTAGCTTTTCTTCGCCTTCTACTTCAATGAAGTCATTGTGAACTAATTTGACAATACCTAACTTTTTTCCAATCGAATTACTTTGCTTCCAAGATGCTAAATCATTAACTCTCCCTTTGAGGAAGTAACTCGTTTTCGCACGTGAAAAAGATTTTTCGGGATCAGGCTCAAATGCCAGCTCTACGATACCCGAGGACGTTTTTTTGTAAGTAGCGTTGACTGTTAAGAATTCATCAATTTTCTTACGATAAAAACCTGTAATATTTCGAACATAATGCACATCCTTCATCCGCCCTTCGATCTTGAAAGAGGAAATTCCGGCTCGAACCATATCGTTTATATGATCTGAAAGATTCAAATCCTTGAGCGATAAAAAACTTTGAGATTCGAGTAATTTTTTTTTATTTTTATCCAGAAGATTAAATTTAGATCGGCATATTTGGGCACATTCACCTCTATTGGCGCTTCTGTTACAAATCGCATGACTAATAAAGCACTGGCCAGAATAACTCACACATAATGCACCATGGACAAAAGCCTCCAATTCTATCTTTGCTTGCTTGGAAATTTCAGCTATTTCTGTCAAAGATAGCTCCCTCGCTAATATGATACGTTTAAATCCTACATTTTGCAAAAAAAGTACTTTTTCTGCAGTTCTATTATCCAATTGTGTCGATGCAAATAAAGGAATAGGGGGTAAGCCCGCTTCCAACAAGCCTAAATCCTGAATTATTAATGCATCTGCGCCTGCATTCCAACATTGGTGGGCAATGTCTATTGCTTCTTGTACTTCATTATCATACAATAAGGTATTTAGTGCAATATAAACTTTGGCATTGTACAGATGCGCATGACGAATCAGTTTCTCAATGTCATTCAATGGATTTCCTGCCCCTGCCCTTGCACCAAATTTGGGAGCACCTATATACACAGCATCAGCGCCCGCATTGATGGCTGCAATACCACTTTCGATATTTCCTGCTGGTGAAAGAAGTTCTAATTTTTTTATCAAATTATTGTTCGAATATTTGATGCAAAAATACCATAAGATTACAAATATTGGGGAAAATTGTGAAAATTAAATTGTTTTCTTCAATTTAAACATAAGTAATAGTACAAATTTGATTGTATATTATTGAATTAATTGTTTAACAAAACCCTCAAGGTTTTTAAAACCTTGAGGGTTTCTGCACAACCTATCATTTTGTAATGCTATACAATTAATTTTGGACGCTTACTTAAATTAGGCATCTTTGAAAAATGAAACCACCAACCTAAAATAGAGGCATTTAATCGAAGTTATGTCGCTTGATCGGGTGGACGAAGATAATGGATTGCGTAATTCCTTGTTTTCCTGAATGTTTGACAGGAAATTCAGGTATATTGTTAAAAGGCAAAGCTTTCAGAAATGAAGTAAGGAATCTGTCAGGAATTGTTGTAATATTGTTTCTGACAAATCCTAACAGGAATGATTTTTCAATTTGTGTAATAAACAGTAGTTTGCATAAATATTTCTTCACCTTTTTAAATGAACTAAAATTCGTGTAATTCGTGGCCAAACAAAAAACACTTGCGGATTTAAGGAAGATATATTTTGGTTAAATATTTCAACATTAAAATTAATTTTAGCAATGCGGAGAATAATCTTCCTATTCTCCTTAAATATGCGGAGAATAATTTATATATTTACCGCAAATTGATTTTTTTCACATGCCAAAATATATTTATCAATATGACCAATGGCCCAAATTCACATGGGATGAGAAAGAAATTCATGTGATTTTAGGTACCGTTAGACATTTGCAAGGAAAGATTTTTGGGCAAATGGAATCTTTGGGATTTACCGTCAAAAAAGAAGCCATTCTCACCACTTTAACGTTGGATGTAATAAAATCATCTGAAATAGAAGGTGAAACCTTGAACTATGAGCAAGTTCGATCTTCTATAGCAAGAAGATTAGGAATGGAATATTCCGGAATGGTGCATAGTGACAGGGATATTGAAGGAGTGGTCGAAATGATGCTGGATGCAACACAGAATTACAATAACCCACTTAATGAAGAGCGATTATTCGGTTGGCATGCTGCATTATTTCCCAGCGGTTGGAGTGGAATACACAAAATAACTACCGGAAGCTATCGGAAAAGTGAGATGCAAGTAGTTTCTGGACCTATGGGCAAAGAAAAAATTCATTATCAAGCACCTTCACATGAACGTGTTATACAAGACATGGATGAATTCCTGAAATGGTTCAATGGAGAAACCAAAATAGATGATGTATTAAAATCTGCTATCGCACATTTTTGGTTTATTATTATACACCCTTTTGATGATGGGAATGGGCGAATTGCAAGAGCTCTGTCGGATCTCTTGCTGGCTCGCTCAGAAAATAGCCCTCAAAGGTTTTATAGTCTTTCAAGCCAGATATTGATAGAAAAAAAAGTTTATTATGATGTTTTGCAAAAAGTCCAATATAATGATGGCGATATAACTAAATGGTTAGAGTGGTTTTTGAATTGTTTGAAGCGTGCATTGATATCTACAGAGGAAACTTTGAAAAGGGTACTTTGCAAAGCTGATTTTTGGAATAAACATAAAGAAACGGTTTTAAATAGCAGACAGAGACTTATGATAAATAAGCTTTTAGATGGATTTGATGGAAAACTGAAAACATCAAAGTGGGCAAAAATTGTTAAGTGTTCACCTGATACTGCTTTAAGAGATATCAAAGATTTAATTGAAAAAAGAATTTTGAAAAAAGAAGAGTCAGGAGGTCGAAGTACAAATTACGAATTAACAGAAGCGATATAGAAATTTTCTGTCCATGGGACTGGAATTGATTAGTTTTCTCAATTCATTTCCATGCTTTAAGCGTTCTTGATAAAACAGATACCAACTTCAGCACCATAATTGATGCTGAAGTGATATAATTGTAGCTTTTTCAACTCGAATATCCCTGTTTTTAATTTTTGCAGCTCTTTGTTATTTTTTCATGAATTTTGCAAATGAATTATCAATTTTCACAATATAAACTCCCTTATTCAAATGATCTATATTAAAGCTAATTGCTTTAACTTTGGGGTATAGTTGAATTACTTTTTGACCGCTTAAATCATATACCTCAATCATTTGTATAATACTATTTTGTTCTATTGTTAGCAGGTTTTGAACTGGATTGGGATAAACTTTACATTGCAAAACATCAGCAACACTATTTACGGATGCCCCCCATCCTTGGGGTCTAATATATTCTTCGAATTGAATTATGTAAGGATATTGACGAAAAGGATACAATGTATACTTTTCTGATAACTTTCTCGTTAAAAATAACCTTAACCCTGATGCTACGGTGTGCTTTATCAATAAAGGTCTAAACCATAATTTCTATTTTGCCTTTGGTGGTATTGAATATAGTCATCAAAATCGGAAAGCCTGGAACCTATGTGAAGCTTTCGATTTCTTTTATTGAACTCAGTTCTTACCTGATCAATGTAGCGGGAGTCGCCAATAATTCGCCTGTATTTCATTATGCTTTTGAAGTAAGCAGCATAATTGTATCTACCGGCGTAAGCGCAAATAGCCGTCCTGAAAGGAGATATTTTTGTTTGAGGGCCAGCCATGTAATAAGCAAGCATTCGTCCAGCCGCATCAAGGTTGAGTATCGGGTGAAAACGTTCATCGTATCTGTAAAGGAATTTTCTGTCCATAGGACTTGAATTGATCAATCGTCTTAAATCATTTCCATGCTTGAGGCATCTTATTTCGTTGCAGTTCATATACACTTTTAAAGAAAAAAGACGAGCCATGTAGCCTTGCATGTGGCATAAACCAGCCCCGCCATCGTTCAGGCTATTCAGTAAAAGATCAGCTCCGCAGGATTCTTGCATGATCATGGCCATGAGCACATTATCAGGAAGTCCGTATTTTCTTTCAATCTTATCGGTGATATTTTTAAAACGGAGCGTTCTGAGAATCATCCCCATCAACTTCTCATCAATATCTTTTCCCCTAACTCCGTTCTCATCTACCCAGCCTATCATATTCAGGTTTGCCATCGGAAGTTCTTCTTCCAATTCAATATAAGTGGAAAAAGCTGGTCGGGCTGTTTTATATTCTTCTCTGTTTTCGAATGGTTTGTAAAAACGTTTGAATCCGGTTTCAAAAAAAATATCCCGATTATTGTACAATAACAGATAAACCAAAACAAACAATGCTACAGAGGAAACGCTAATGACCCACTTTTTATGCAATACCAAATAGTTCTTACCCCTTCTATAAATATCGATCAAATCAGACCTATTTATTTTTTCTAAACTCATCCCTACAATTTAATTTTTATAAACCCAATGAATGAAGTATTTCAAAAAACTCAAAGCGATGTGGTAAATGAGAATTCATCATTTAATCAACGTTTCGGCTATTGGTTTTTATTCCTTATAATGTCCCTCACTTTCATTGGGTCGTAGGTAGTCTTTTTGATTATGGCCTCAGTAACGGCCAGTTCTTCTTGTGTACAGCGGCGTATGCTAAAATAAACATTGTTGGATTTCAAGTGATTGAAAAGTGTAGCAAATGCCTTATGTTTAACGGTATCCTCAGGATAAGAAATACTTGCAGAAAAGCTTTTATTTCTAAGCTCGGCTTCGGGAAGAAGTTGCTTTCCTTTTATTTGCTTTTCCAATTCTGCAATTTCCATTTTTTGGAGTTTCTCAGGCAACAGTTTGATGAAAGGTGGATTACTCATTCTATCGGCAATAATATCCATGAATACTGGTTCTTTGAATTTATAAAAATAGATAGAACTTGAATCAAGCAAAACAAAATTATAATCGCAGTAAACAAATGCCTGTGCTATCGAATCACTTGAAGAATTAGATTTTTCATGCGCTGAGATAACATAGAAGTTTTTTGGGTGATTTATCTTCACTTGTTTGTCGCGACAAGCACTGAGGACAAAGCTGAATAAAAGAAGTATAAGTAATGATTTCATTGTAAAAAAAGTTTAGTATATACATCAAGTATTTATGGAATTAAGAAAAAACCAATATTTCTTTTGCCAGAAAAAAGTTCAGGTAAATATAACGAAATTATCATAAAAAAATCAAACTCCAACAAATTAATTAAAATTTTAAAGAATAAAAACCAATCCAGAAAAAGAATGAATTTATTTGGTAATCCAAGAAAGGACAACGCCTGTTAAGGATATTTTCTCAAATTATTTAAAAAAATGAGAATAATGTCCTTTGTATAATCGGTGTTATAAATCAATTCCCAAAGCAAATCGATTGGATAACTTTGAGGTTAAACTTTTTTTTTCTTTCTTTGCAATGTATTAAATAAACGAATAAGCAGACATACCTAATACCATGGCAAATAGCTCTCTTACAAATCTAACAGAAATTGAAATCAGCAGACTGACCGAAATTTTGGGACGGAAGCCCAATAATGAAGAATTACGTTGTTTTTCAGTTCTTTGGACTGAAAGATTTACCAAGAAGGCTTCTATCAAATTTTTAAAAAGACTTTTGCATAATGGTGAAAATATTTTTACAGGATTTTCAAACTCGGGTTATCTGGAAATAGAAGATGAAAAGCTTTATGTGCATGTACGCTCCATGCTAAAAGAAAAGAAATCGAAAGGCGAAAACATTGAACACCTTGTTTATAAAAATCTTGCAATGAATCAATCGATTCCAAATTGCATCATCAATCATGTTTGGCAAAACTGGGAAATACAAGAAAAAACTCATCATGAATTTGCCAATAAGCAAACTGTTGTCAATGAACTGATCAATCAAACGCATTTATCTTTTCTTGAAAGTGATATTTCTTTGGTTTCATTTCAAAAAAATTGTTCCTTAGAATCCTCTCTGGGTATTGGTATTATTTCAAACCCGGGCGAAGCGAATCAAAAAATTGAAAATGAAGGGAACAAGCTCATTATGATTTTCAAAAATAAACCCCAAAAAGAGAAAGAGTTTGGGCAATCGATAGAAATCATTGAGGCATTGTATAAAATAAATTCCGTCATTGCCATTCAGAGTTTAGAGGTTTTATCGCTCTTAGAAGCTATTGTGAAAATTTGTTTTAATCAAAAGTCGGGCATACAGATACAAACCGATAAAATAAAAAGCAAACATAATGATCCGATAGATGCAATTCTTGACCATTATTCCGGGTATTTGCTTATTTTAATCAACAAGGACAAACAGAAAGAAGTATCTGAATTACTCAAAGAACAGAATTATGGAATTTGGGATGTGGGTTTGAGTACCCAGTCAGAAAATTTTCAATTCTATTTTGAGGATGAAATTCTCATCGATTTTCCCTTCATTGCAGCGCTTACTGGTGTAGGCGTTCCCTTTGAAGAAAAAAAATACAGCAAACCAGAAGAAGAATATACACAGTTTTTAATCTCTCAGTTGCCACTTCCCGAATCTTTTACCGACATTGCGCATGGAATGATTCAGGCAAAATACAACAAAGGATACAAAATTCTTAAATCGAGCCATATTGATTTAAATGCAGAAAAAATTTGGTTTGAAAAATATCCCTTTGATAGTTCGATCATTTCAACGGAATCATCCTTTAATTTAATTATATCTTCATCCTTCAACAATAAACGAATCAAGCCCGATTTGCAGCAGGCAGCGGCCATAGCGTTCTTTGAAGCAGCTATGAAGAATATTTCAACTGGAGGAAAAGTGCATGGCGCTGTGGTTTCATTTTATCTTGGAAGTGAAAATGACCCTAATGTGTTTTGGCAATTTGTAGAAGCCACCAAAGGAATAAACAAAGTAAGCCGGGTCTTGAATATTCCGGTTATTGCCAGCGATATAAGGTTTACAGCGGATTTTGATAGAGAATTGCCAATTATTAAGGTAAACATCATCGGAAGTTTACCCAAGGATGAGAAACCCCTTTCCTTTTCCTTTAAAAATAAAGGCGACATGATTTTTCTTGTCGGTGAATCCCGAAGCGATTTTGCTGCATCCCTCTATCTTGAATCACAAACTGAGTTTAAAAATTCGCTACCGCCCTATTTTGGAATAGAAATATCTGCCAAACTTTATGAATTAGCAAAATACCTGATAAAGAATAAAATTGTAAACTCGCTTCGTGATGTAGCCGAAGGAGGTGTTTATTTGAATCTGGTTGAATCGGGCATGGAAAATAAATTAGGTTTTGACATCACCTCCGATGCAGAAATACGCATGGATGCATATTTGTTTGGTGAGTCAAAAAATAGATTGATTGTTACGGTTTCTGGAAATAAAGAAACAGAGTTTATTGATTTCATGATTGATAATGATTTTCCTTTTTCAACATTAGGTCATGTGACAAAGGGAGAAATCCGGGTGGACGATATATCATTTGGCTTCATCAAAGATACCGCTGAGTTGATAAGAATTTCGGCAAAATAACAAAGTATGATGATAGTTCCTGATCAGAATTCTGATGTAAGCAAGCGAAAGCAAGTTGAAAGTATGTTCGACAGCATTTCGCATAAATATGATTTTCTGAACAGAATCATCTCATTCGGAATAGACAAACATTGGCGAAAAAAGGCGATCTTATGCCTAAAAGATTATAAACCACAATGCATTCTCGATATTGCAACAGGCACAGGCGATTTTGCCATTCTTGCCAATAAATTACTGAACCCAAATCAAATCATAGGTGTCGATATTTCGGAGAAAATGATTGCATTTGGGCAAGCAAAATTGAACAAATTATCGCCGCGCCCCAATATTGAGCTTCAATCGGGAGATAGCGAAAACTTGATTTTTGATGATGCCGCTTTCGATGCTGCCATCGTAGCTTTTGGAGTGCGGAATTTTGAAAACTTACAGGCTTCGATGAACGAAATTTCAAGAACAATCAAAAATGGTGGCGCTTTGGTGGTTTTGGAGTTCGGAATACCCAAAAATCCGGTTTCACGATTTTTTTACCGGCTTTATTTTCATGGATTCTTGCCAATCATCGGTGGATTGGTTTCTGGAAATAAAAAAGCGTATTCTTATTTACCCCGCTCAGTAGAAGGCTTTCCCTATGGTGAAAAATTTATTGAAATTCTTAAAAAAGCTGGATTTCAAAACGTTACTATAAAATATCTCACAATGGGCATTGCCAATATTTATTTCGCTCAAAAGTAAACTAAATCATAAAAATCATTAAAGAATCTTCCCAAACGAAAAGGTCAAACCAATAAATGAAATATGGCATGATTTTTACAATAAATTAAGTATTAAAAATTATTAGTGGAGTTTTCTTCAAAATTTTTAGCAAGATTTCAAAACTTTCTGCTAATGAGAGAATTTCTCTAGTTTACTTCAAATTAAAACAATCAAGAAATAAAAGTTATTTGGACATGCGAATCAGCTTCATTTCATTCATTTTAGCAGTTCTTTCATTTCAGGCTTTTGCCCAAAATAAGCGAGTACTAAACAATCCCAATTACGACCGAAAGCCTGTAAGATTTGGTTTTACTGTCGGGTTCAATACAATGGATTTCACTGTCAGAAATTCAGATAATTTTTTGGCTAAGTTAGATACCGTAAATGGATACGTTATCAACGATATATATTCCATCGAAAACAATTCAATGGCAGGATTTCATTTAGGTCCCATTTCGAATTTCAGGTTAGGGGAGTATTTTGATTTTAGAAGCATGATCGACCTTTCATTTGGACAAAGAAACATGGAATACATCCTTACCCAAGATACAATCTATGGAGAAAGCCCTTTATATAAGCATATAATGAAAATTGAATCGGTATTTCTGGAATTTCCCAATCAAATAAAATATAAATCTAAAAGGCTCAATAATTTCCGTCCATATATTTTGGGGGGAATTAATCCTAAAATCGACTTGGCTGCCCGCAAAAAGATCAAAGAAGAAGAAATGCCTAAAATTCGTCTGAAAAACTTTGATCTTTGTTATGAATTGGGTTTTGGTATCGATTATTACTTCCCTTATTTCAAGTTTTCTACCGAAATAAAACTTAGCGTTGGGATGTTTGATATTCTGAAACATGATGATACCCAATACACCACAGCCATTGATAGGCTTAATTCCAAGATGGTCATGATTTCATTTCATTTTCAGTAAAATAGGACTCAATCTATTTTACTGTACCCAATAGTTTACCAATTCTAAGTTCGAAGGCTTTCAGAGGCATTTGTTCCCCATCTGAACCATTATGAATGGTACTTCCTTCCAAAAACTCACGGATTAGGCTCAAATCTTCCGAGCTAATCTTGCAGGATTTGTGTTCTGTTTTATCGCTGGGATATTTCACTATCAAACAAAGCGCAGGATCGTCAATATTGGGCGAGCATTTTTTGCAATACTGCGATTCATCCAGTACAATTTCTATATTTTTTATCTGGGAAACTTGCGTTCTGCATGTTGGGATTTCGTATAGAACAAAGGGAGCCATTTCACTAACATATAGGGTTTTTTCTCCACATTTCGGACAAACATATTCTGCCCTGTCGGGTGGAGCAGCAACGTCATAACACATTGCAGAAATTTGCTCTCCAATATGAACATAAGTTTTAGAAAGCTGATTAAGCAACTCTTCAATTTCGGTTTTGGATGTAAAAACCTTATTGGAATCTGCGATGAAAAACTTTTTGTTATTAAGCAAATTCTGACAGCTTGCCGCACCCATGATGAGCAAAATACCGGCAATAGTTCCTAAAATAATGTACCACATAGTTTTTATTCATTAATCAACGATAAATTTACAAATAATTTTTGTGATTTACGACGAAAAATAATTTTTTATTCTTATCTGCGAGTAAACGCCTTGATTTTAGGTTTGTAAGTTTAATTTTAGTAATAACACAACATAATCGTTTGCGCTGTTTCAGATATTCTGAGTTTATATTTGTTTTATGTTGTTGAATTTAAATTATTTTACAATCCCAAAATAATTTTCATAGAATAATTATTCTGAATAGCGGTCTGAATAACAATCAACTAAACTTTTTTAAAAACTTTTCTGATGTATGAAAAGGGAAATAAAATTAATTGTCCTATGCGAAAAGAGAGACTTTTCTTGAAGGTTTCTGATGCCATTTTTATCCCATTGTTCAAGCCTTTATGATAAGAGTCCTGAATTGCTTTCTGAAACTGGTGATAATCACTACCCCTAATAAAAATTTTTCTTGTTTCAGGTTCAATATCCTCAAAAGAATCTTTATGAGCAAGGGAAAAGAAGAAGCCGACACAATTGTAGATTAAATTCAATTCAAATGGATAGTAATGAAAATCGTAGGATAGAATTGCTTTTGACGTTGTTTTTAGGGAAATAGCATAAGTACAATTAAAATTCTTCAAATTTTTACTGCCATAAATATCTACAGTAAAATCGTATTCGGCTAATTGTGGTGCAAGTTTTTTTAAAGAATGTGTTTCTATTTCAAAATACTCATCAAAATAAATTACATCTTTTTCATTTTTCCCAAATTCGTCCAAATTATTGCTTAGGGTTAATGGAGCAATGATAGAACTATTGAAGAAACCTAAATTCTCACCTGGATCACCCAAAGTTGTGGAGAAAGCCAAATAAGGATATAAGAAATATTTGTTATTCTTTATCATATAACTGTAAAAGTACTTTTTCCAACTTTTTTCCGATGGCCAACTGGCAATTGTCGGTGGGAGAATATCTTCAATGCTATTATTTTCTACATAAAACAATTTAAAGTCATGCCATTGCTCTCTCGTCCAAATTTGCCCCCAGGAGCAAGGAACCTTCATGAGGAAGTAATCACTTCCTGCATTCAAAGGTTGAAAATTTATGAATGATACTTCGTTAAAGGTGGGTGAATACAATGCGTATCCGCAAATTTGTTTTTTTTGATCCGATATTCCAATCACTTTTTTTGCAAATAAATAAAAAGCGGGAGAAACAACCAGATCATCTTCTAAGAGAATAATATTCTCATATTGATAGGTCAAATCGCCGCACGAAAGGATGTGTTTTTTCAAGCCTAAACGACTCTCATGTTGGATAATAGTTTTTTGCCCAAAGCTCCATACAAACTCGTGGGCGATTTTCTCTATATTCTCATTATCTGATTTATCTATGCTTATAATCAAATCAATGCTTTCATCGGGATATATTCCTTTTGAAACAGAATCCAACAATCTTTTCAGTGGTTCTGGTCTGTTATAGGCCACAATTACAATAGCAATCATATTATCTATTTTTTTATAAATCGATTTGGTTCAAAATACTTCATTTTTAATCTCAAAATAGAATGAAAAATTGCCAAATATTCATAATACTTTTCTCTGTATGGAACTGTAATTTTTTCCTTTCGAAAAATTCTTTTTAAATTATAGCTTAATATTAACCTGAACATTCGAAAAAATCCACCAGGACAAATAATCTTATAACCTTTTTTGTATTTTTTAAAAAGGATATTTGAATTCCGATTGCGATAATATATCTCGATGAGTTTTAGTTTAGGGCTTTTCAAGTATGAACCAGCGCCCCGATGAAATATAAGGGAGCTCTGAACTATGTATGAGGGTATTTTATATTTGAGTAGCAATTTAAAACAATAGTCTAATTCTTCAGCATACAGAAAAAAATTTGTATCCATGAAGCCAAATTGCCGAAAGACTTTACAAGGGAGGAGAAATCCAGCTCCATGAACATTCGCTGTAGGAATGATCGTTGGGGAGAGAATTGTTTGGCTGTATTGCAGGCCATTCAATACATTGTATTTATCAAAAATGATTTGATTTTTAAGATCTAAACCAAAGCCCTCCGAAAATTTTATTTTCTCCTGGTCTTGTTCCAAAATGAAATTTCCAAAAAGCCCCAATCCCTTTTCCTTAAATGCAATGACTAAATTGCTCAAGGCTTGCTGATGTACCCATAAGTCATTATTGACAATCCAAATTGCATCAAACTTAAACTTTTCAGCATACTGCATTGCCGGAAAGTGGCCACCTGCATATCCGGCATTACGGGTGGATCGATAAACGTGAATTTGATCCTCGAATTTTTTTCGCAGCAATTCATAAGATCCATCTATGGAATTATTGTCGGTTAGCAAAATCTCAAAATTTGGATAGTCTGAAAGAAGAACACTTTCGATACATTGTAGTGTATCAGGATAATTGTTCCAATTGAGTACGCTAACAAGGATTTTGGGTGCATCCATAAAAAATATTTGAATGAATAGATTATGAATTCGATTTTTTTGATCGTAAATTTTTTAATTTACGAAAAGCACCAATCCATCTTTCATAAATTTTGAAGGCTCTTGCATTTTTAATTTCATTCATTTCCCAGGTCAGATGATTAATCTCACATTGTTTTTGCTCCAATGCTTTTTCGAAGATTTTATTTCCATTGAAAAAAGATATATCAGGCTTAGGAAAATCAAAGTCAGAAGCAAAACAAATATTGTAATTAAAAAGATGAGGCAGTGAAAATTTTGAAATTTGATCATAATTTCCCTGGTACTCGACAAGTCTTTCTTTATTTTCCATTGAAATGATCAAAGATCCATGAACTTCTTTTTGTAAGAGCATAAAAGTTTGGGAATAATGTTGTTTCAGGAGATCATGAAATTCATTTAAAGTTAGTTCTTTCACATGAAATGGATTTGAAACGCCAAGTATTTCACTATTTACATATCGATCTGGAGATGAAATAATTAATAATCCCTGTGGTTTTAGAACTCTTTTGATTTCTTGCATCATTTCAAGGTGCTTGTCGTGGTGTTCTATGGTTTCGAAGCTAACAACAACATCAACTGAATGATTGGCTAATGGAATCATTTCTGCCTTGCCTTCCTTGAAATCAAGATTGTCAAATTTATACTTTGCCTTTGAGTGGGAAATCGTTTCAGGGTCGATGTCAATGCCAGTAACCCGCTCCGCATATTGACTCATCAGAGCCGAGCCGTAACCTTCGCCACATGCGATATCCAAAACTGTTTTATTCCTCACATATTCAAAAGTTAAAGCATAGCGATGCAAATGACGTATTGAATTACCATCATTGACCTCCGAAGTTATTCTTTCACCTGTAAATTTCATAGATTTATTTCATTCGCTTTAAATATCCACAAACATTGAAAGTAGCATTCGTTCCAAAGAAATTTTGCCATTTTTGATCAATCGAAAATTGATCATTTTGGGAAAGAAATTCTTTTACAGCTCTCACTGGTCCGCCAGAATGCTTGCTTTTGGGAATAACTTTTTTTCTAACGAGTTCATCAATAATACCATCTTCGACGATAAAATATGAATTGAGACTGACATATTTCCAGAATTTATTCAAGGAACCTAACACATCTTCGTAAGTATGCGATCCATCATCGATGATCAGAACAACCATACCTTCTTTTATATAGCTTTCAATGTCGTAGCCCTTCCATCCATCATAAAAAAATTTCACTCCTTCTATATTTTCAAACAGAGGATGATCTTTTTTATCCACAATATCAATGGAATGCACTTGTCCTTTTCCTATTAGCTTAAGAAGATCTGATAAATACAATGCACCTCCACCATAATTGGTGCCAATTTCAATAATCAGATCCGGTTTTACTTCATTTACAATCATTTGGTAAATAAAGTAGTCAAAAGGACAACGCCAGGCAGGTACGCCCCGATAGGTAGCATTGAATTGACCTTTATACAAGGTTTTTGTTGAAAAATGAACTTTTTCTAAATGATTTTTATTGAATACTTTTCTAAGCATTTTTAAGTATGTTTTATTAATAATCCCTGACAAGTTGGCAAAGATAATATGCTTGATTGAACAGATTTTGCAAATTCATCCTGAGCAATTTTTTGATTTTCATGTCCGGGATAGCCATAATCATCTAAAATGATTACACCACCCTTAACCATTTTAGGCCAAAAGAACTTTAAAGCTTCAATTTCAGGTATAACAGAATTCATATCGATGCTTAAATAGGCAAATTTTTCGCTTTGTAATTGACTAAGGGTATCAGGAACAGGACCTTTAATAATCCTGACATTCGGAAATGTTTTGAATTGATCACATACGTGTTGATACAAATTATTTTGATGTTTATACCCCATTCTCTCATCATAGTCCATTTCCGCTGCAGAACTATATTTGGGCTCTAATCCAAAAAAAGTATCCAGTAAAAACAGTTGCTTATTCACGTTTTTAAAGTCAATAAATTCTGTAATTGCTCTTGAAAATATTCCTGTATTAACGCCACACTCAGCAAAATCTCCTTCAAGATTTAATGCATGTTTTGCAGCCCAACATAATACATGTATTCTCCAATGGAAGTCTACATTTTTTAATATTCCCAGGTCAGTAGCTTTACCTGTTTGATAGGCATGCATAAATTTTTCATCTTTCATAAAATCGCAATTATTGAAAGTGAACAAATTATCTTGCATATAAGTTATTCGGTTAAGAGGTATTTCCAATACTTCCTCTTTTTGTATTTGAGGTTTTTGAAATATTCTTTTAATTTTTCGAAGAACTCTCTTTATAAAATTTTTCATAAGAAGTAATTAAGTAATGATCAAATATTAATATCGGTTAATTAGATTATTATAGGAATGATTAAGAATGTATTGAACTTTAAACTTTCCTCTTTTAACTTTTACTAATGATAATCCAATTGATATTTTATAGGTAAATTTATTAATCCCGTCGAAAGTGGAAAACTATTCTTCATAAAAAAAGGAATGTTTGTCCAATAAAACAGAAGTTCTGTTTTGTTGTTTGCCCAAATTGACAGATTAAGTGTCCCAATCAGATTGTTAATAGCCAAATTCTGGATAGTAATACCAATACTACCCTTTCCTTTGTCAATATCAAATGATTTATTGAATGCTTTGTTATTACCTTGAAAAAGCGTGGATGAAGCAATACTAGGAACGTTTATAATCTGAACAATATCAACATCTTTGAATGATTTTAATGATTCAAATTCAATTAAAACCGATAGTTCCTCATAGGAACTTAGCTGTATCTTTTCATGCTCAAGTGGAGGGGAAAAGGAAACGTTTATGATTTTAAAATCATCCGTACCATTGATTAATTTGTTTATTTCTGTGGTTTTATCTTCCTTAAAATAAGATTCATACATTTGAATGCCTTCCTTTGTATCTCCAAAAAATACTTGTTCTCCTTTATGCAACAAGATTGTTTTGGAGCATAAATTTGAGATCATATTTAAGTTATGGGAAACAAGTATTGTTGCGGCATTTTTTCTTATTTCAGCAATTTTTTGAAAGCATTTTGCCTGAAAAACATAATCCCCTACGGCCAAAATCTCATCGGCAAGAAGCAAATCAATATTTGCATTTATGGCAATAGCAAATCCTAATCTGACTACCATACCTGAGGAATAAGTTGCCACAGGAGAATCAATAAATTCACCTATTTCAGCAAATTCAATGATTTGATCTATTTTTTGTTTTAACTCCTTTTTGGTCATCCCGATGATGGTGCCATTGATAGTGATATTTTCGCGCCCCGTCATGTGAGGATGAAATCCTGCACCAACAGAAATCAAAGCACCAATGCGCCCATAAATAGAAACAGAGCCGGAGGTAGGTGGAAATATTCCTGAGATTATTCTAAGTAATGTACTTTTGCCACTTCCATTATGACCAATGAGACCAACATTTTCGCCTCTTTTTATATCAAAATTGATGTTTTTGAGTGACCAAAATTCTTTTTTTCGCAGTTTTGCATTACTATGTAAACTGAGTAAATCTTTTAAGAAATCTACTGTTCCATAATACATACTTCTTCTGAGCGACAAACAAAATTTTTTTGATAAACTGCGAACTTCCAACAAATTGTCTTCCATAAAAAAATAAAAAAACCCTTAAAAGTCCTTTAAATGACTTTCAAGGGTTGATAAGTTGAATATAAATTTTATTGTCTTAAGTAATCAACGATAAATGTTTTTGTACTACCCGAAGTATTTTTTAGGCGAAATGTTTGAAGACCTGTTTGATTGTCTCTTGAAATTGTATAACCTGAGAAAATTTGTTGATAACTACCTGATAATTCTTCATCATAGTTCACAACAATCAGATCCAGAGTAGGAGTAACCAAACCGTTGTCTGTATCCAAATATGCAGCAATATCAAAAGTTGCCGGAGTTCCACTTGGGTTATAATTTGCAATTGCAGATATTAGCTCTGCTGAGGTATTACCTGTAGTAGCAATGTCATCGATTGAAGCAGCATTCTGCCAGCCACCTGAATAATATTGCCATGTTGCACGTCCATCAAAAGATACATAATACTTAACTGATGTATTAGATGGAGTTGTCTGGGTGATTGCAATAGAATTTACTTTGTCTAAATTAATAATTTGAGAATTATTGTTGGTTGTAATGTAGGTTCCTGTCATGTAATATGAATTCTCCATCATTTCCATTTCGACAACTGTACCAATATTTAAACCATTGTTTACACCTGTGATACTCAATCTATAATATTGATAAGCCATTGTATTGGAACAATCAAAAGTTCTTGATACGAGACTTGTCCAACCAGTTGTAACATTAGTTCTTGTATCTATGGGAGTATAAGTAATATCATCGTTAGAACCTTCAAATACCCAGTTTTTTGGTGCATAATTATCTGAACCAATGAAAGGAGCAATAGTATATCTGGTAATAATTTTTGCATTGCCACCACCGAAATTATATTTTAGCCAGGCAGGGATACCACCCGTGGCGCATTGCCATCTATCTCCTGTATTGTTGTTGAATGCCTTATCTGCTTCGAAGGTAGCAGCCACAAAAGAACTTGCTGTAGCAGTTCCACTTCCAGTAGCATCTGCTAAATATGTAGCAGCATCTTTTTTCAGAACAGCTACGCCACCAGATAACCCAAGTTTGTTGACATCACCAATTGCATAGTTAGCAGGGTTTGTATAAGGGTTATTGTTTGATAAACCAGGGTTAATTGTTCCTGCTGTATATGACCAAACTCCGGTAATGGATTTTGCCGTTATTGTGTTATCAGTAGCACCATTGGCCAGATTGTTTATGACAGTTTGCTGAACACCAGCACCAACTTCAGCCCAAGCTGTAGCGTTGTAATACCAGAAAGTCTTTGTATCGGTATCATATACCATCAAACCATCTTCTGTTGCGGTTAATCCTGCGATAGCAGTTCTGTCGGCTGTGCTTAGTCTTGGAATCAGTAACCCTTTCGCTGTTGTACCAGCCACAATATCCAAAGCAGCATTAGCATTTGGGGTGGGATTATTTATACCTACTTGTGCATCAGCGTTTTTGCAAACAAAAAAAGCAGAAGTAAATATAATAAACATTAGAATCCTTTTACCGATTGTAGTAAAATTATGTTTCATACGATATTAAATTTATGGTTTATAATACTTTCCATTCTTTAAAGAAGATTAATTCGGCACTGCAAGATAAACAAAAAAATTGAATCGAACACAATTCAAAATAAATAATTTATAAATTACTGGTATTTTGAAAATTATATTATGCTTTAAGCATTGCAAAATTCATTCATTAAAATGAATCGTTTGGCATAATTAGTGTGACCAATAATCTTACATTGGTTATTCAAACCTCTGTATTTCTTTCACAAAAATTATTCCACTTCAAATTGTTTTAAAATTTATTTTCACTTGGAATTTATTTTTGTTTAAGTAAAAAAGTATATCTTTGTATTAATAATTATTAAATTCATGAAAACATATATTTATATATACCAATTAAATACAGTTATATGAAAAAGATTATTTTACCATTTCTTTCTTTATTTACACTTCTACTCATTGGTCAGTTCGCCCTTGCACAAGCTGGTCTGAGTGCATTGCCCAACAGTACCATTACCATATCGAGTGGTTCTTCGATATATGCCAATGGCAATATCACATTTATGAGTCCAACCAATTCTGGTGCTCCTGCTTCTCTGATAGACAGAAACAACTCAAACAGTGTTACTGCTTCCGGAATTGTTAGCATTGAACGTTTCCTTTCGACAGGCGAACAGCACTTTTTCTCTATACCTGTAACAAGCGCTTCAAGTTCGTTGTATGCTTTAGGAAATTCCCGTGCTTATAGACACGATGAAACCAGAACATGGGATACTGAATGGGTAAGAATGGATGCAACACAGGCTTTGTCTGTGGGATCTGGATATTCTTATGGTTATAATGGTGAATACCAAACTATACGTTATGCTGGAATCTTCAATACAGGCAATATAGCTATCAACAATT
>Ga0316607_1000007_pt1 | contig 73988 bp, 69 predicted proteins | sample MIS2016062E_MG_FD_207674 | JGI IMG/M metagenome (GOLD analysis project Ga0316607, IMG submission 207674) | Microbial mat bacterial communities from Middle Island sinkhole, Lake Huron, Michigan, United States - MIS.2016.062E | ecosystem: Environmental > Aquatic > Freshwater > Lake > Sediment...
CCTAGCATAGGAATACTTGTAGGGTGCGCAATGCGCACCTTACCTAGCATAGGAATACTTGTAGGGTGCGCAATGCGCACCTTACCTAGCATAGGAATACTTGTAGGGTGCGCAATGCGCACCTTACCTAGCATAGGAATACTTGTAGGGTGCGCAATGCGCACCTTACTAGGATAGGACTACTTGTAGGGTGCGCAATGCGCACCTTACTAGGATAGGAATACTTGTAGGGTGCGCAATGCGCACCTTACCGCTACTAATTTCAAGGGCGGGCTAGAAGCCCACCCCACAAGAAAATTTAATTTTTGTGGAACGGGCTCTCCGGCCCGTTCCGAAGATACGCTCCCAGCGAGTACAACCAAATAAAAAATTATGAGGAGAAAGAGAAATGAACGAATTAGTAACAGCAATTTTCACTGGGATCACGGCTTTTACAGCTACTAACCTAGACGATATTGTCATCCTGCTGCTATTTTTCTCGCAGGTAAATGCTGCATTCCGGCAACGGCACATTATTGCTGGTCAGTATTTAGGATTTGCTGCACTGGTTTTTGCTAGCCTTCCCGGTTTTTTTGGTCGCTTAATCTTTCCCCCAGAATGGATTGGAATGCTTGGTATTTTGCCGATCGCAATTGGCATAGGTCGCTTGCTGAATGCGGATACAGATGACTCTGAAGAAGCGGAATCAGAGCAGTCCGAACCATCTGCTTTTAGCAGTTTTCTGTCTCCCCAAACTTACAGCGTGGCAGCGGTGACGGTGGCTAATGGCAGCGACAATATCAGCATCTACGTGCCACTGTTTGCTAGCAGTACCTTGGAGAATCTGGTGGTGATTCTCGGCGTATTCTTTACGCTGGTTGGCGTTTGGTGCTATGCTGCTTATCGGTTAATTCAGATGAGGGCGATCGCCGATTCTCTGACTCGCTACGGCAATCATCTCGTTCCTTTTGTCTTGATTGGATTGGGAGTTGCGATTCTGGTGCAAAGTGGCACTCTGGCAAGTCCAACTTTAAGTATAATAACTTTAGTTTCTTGCTGTTTATGTTTGATAACTCTCAGCAGAAATAACGGAGGCGAACCTAAAGTTGAATAAAATTCAAGGGGTAGCGTTATGAGTTGGTTTGCAGCAGCGATTATTGCCGGAGTTACATCTTTTGCCGCCACCAACATCGATGACATTGTGATTTTGATGCTGTTCTTCGCCCAGGTAAATGCTAATTTCCGGCCCCGGCATATCGTTGTCGGTCAGTATCTGGGGTTTACAGCGCTGATTGTTGCGAGTTTACCCGGTTTCTTTGGCGGCTTAATCGTGCCAAAAGCTATTATCGGTTTGCTGGGTTTTGTTCCGATCGCGATCGGCATCAGCCATTTAGTAAATAAAGACAAAGATCCCGATGAAGTACAAGCCGTATCCGGTGAATTTAACCGCGAATCTAATTCATCTTTACTATCAAAACTAGCCAATCTTTTAAACCCCCAAGTTTTTAATGTTGCTGCTGTTACCATTGCCAATGGTGGGGACAATATCGGCATTTATTTACCGTTGTTTGCTAGCAGCAACTTACGGAGTTTGGTGGTAATTCTGGTGGTGTTCTTTTTGTCGATCGCAGTTTGGTGCTATGTGGCTTATCGACTAACTAGCCAAAGGGCGATCGCCAACATTTTAACTCGCTATACTCAGGCGATCGTCCCTTTTATCTTGATTGGTTTGGGACTATTCATTCTGATAGAAAGCGGTACTTATCGCTTACTGCCACTCTCCCCCTAAAGATAGATGTTGTTTTTCAAATTGTCAACAAAATTTGGCAATAAATATTTTTATAATCATGGAATTATACTTGACACAAGTGACAAAAATGATGATATAGATCGTAATTTTACGTCTGATTTTGCCTCAAAATTAACATTACTAGAATCAGGCAATAGGACAATCACAAAAGCACCTACCAAAGGAGAAAAATTCTGAGATTATTGAAAATAGTTTTAGTAGTTTTAGTCATGGCGGCAAATTTAGTTTTTGCTCCCGCCTCTCTGGCTGGTTCAGACAAGCCTAAATACACAAGCAATCCCGACTACCTAGAGGTCACTCAAACTCTTAACACTCTATTAGAGGCCAAAAAATCCACCGAATCAAATCAGAATTACACCCCAGAGGAACTTCAGCAAAAAATCGCTCAATTGGAGTTTCAAAAATACACTTTAGAAACGGGAAAACCCTGGGGTCAGTGCCGCAATGAGACAGGAAAAACCCTGGCTGTCTACGGCCCGAAACGTAAAAAATCCGCTAACTCCTACGAGAATGACCTTTATTTTCTAGCTGACGGCCAGACAACAGAAAATAAATGGGATTGCGATGGAGTTTATCTGCCCAGCGATGTCAAATTAACAGAGTTAAATTCTGCCAGTAAACAAGGCCAAGAATTGACTGGGGGTGTGGCCCTCAAGATAGTTGACGGAACTCAGTTAGTAGTAACAACTAATCCCGAAACGGCGACTGTTGAGTTCAATGTTCCTACTGCTAAAGTTTTCAAGCCAGGGGAAGTTAACTGGTTTGTTCCTGATGTGACTCAGGCGTATATTAATACGCAAGTTCCCAATGCACCGACGGAGGAGAATGATTAGTTTTGGTGAAGTTGTAATGCGATCGGCTGTGTAAACACAGGTACAACCCAAAAAAATGTCAGGTAGCGCTATCAGGGCTGATAATTGGGAAAGCGAAATATATCGGTTTCCCTTTATATAGCAGTCCTTGCACGAGTAGTAAAGTTTTTTACCCCACCCCAACCCTCCCCTTATTAAGGGGAGGGAGTAAGAAATGCACAAATGATACGAGGGTTGCTATATTTGCAGTTACGATTAAAAGGTTTATCCATGCTATTAAAGTTCAAATCCACAAAAGTAAATACAGAAAAGACTCAGCGACCAAATCCGTCGCGGGTGCGGGATCACTTGGCAAACGAGCGCACTTATTTAGCATGGATGCGGACTGCCATATCGCTGATGGGTTTTGGCGTAGTTATCGTGCGCCTTCGCGCCTTCCATCCTCCTATGCTGCAAACTCCCGGTAATGGCTGGAAGTTGGGTTTGCTTTTTTCGGCAGTGGGTTTGCTGACGGTGCTATTCTCAACTAAGCACTACTTTGGCGTCCGCCACGATATCGATTATGATACTTATGAACCTACCGATCGCTGGGTAATTCTGTTTAGCCTCGCGATCGCCATTTTAGGGGCTGGGGTAATTTATTATATGTTCACCGTTCCTTCGATCTCATTTGGTTTGATGACAGTTGAATAATGGCGACAGTTTAAGATCAATATTAAAGAGTTCGATCGCGTGCAGTTATCCACACCGATGAAAGTAGATGAGCAGAAACCAAAGCAGCAAAATCTGTCGCGGGCGATCGATCGATCGGCAAATGAGCGCACTTTTTTAGCATGGATGCGGGCGGCGATCGCACTCATGGCTTTTGGCTTCGTCATCGTGCGACTTCGCGTCGTGCAACTCCCCGTACAGTACCGTCACGCGATGGGGTGGAAGTTGGGTTTAATCTTCTCTCTGGTAGGTTTGGCGACAGTCTTAATCTCAACTGTGCACTACTTCGCCATTCGCCACCAAATTGACCACGATACCTACGAGCCACCAGACGGCATGGTATTCTTCTTCAGTTTCGCTGTCGGCTTATTGGGAATAGGAGTAATTTATGCGATTTTGGCAGCCGCCCTGAGCTCAACCAGTCTTGTAATACCCGATTGAGCGCACAGCAGTTAACAGACAACGGCTATTATTGAGTGTAAATACCTAAAATATCCTCGATTTCGATAAAGTACAGTAACTCGATCGACTTACTGGACATATCCTCGGCTTTGATGATAAACTACGGTAGATCGATCGAGTTATGAGGATTTTGACGTGAAAAATGCTAAAAAAGTCAGTGAAGAGTCCCAGCTTTCAGCACAGCCAGCAAGCGAGAAGTTACCGGAAGCTAAGCGAGACGGCTTGAAAAAAGGCTGGTTGAAAAAACTCAGAGGCGGATTGCTTCTAGTAATTGGATATTTGCTATCACCGCTGTGTTGGTGGAACGATTTATTTTTCAATCTGCCCATTGCTTATGCCTTTGGGTATATCTGTAGCTTACTTTCCCCAGATTTACTGTTTCCTTGCTCCCTAGTCGGCTATTGGCTTTCCAATATAGCTGGAATTCTGTTGATGCAGCTAGGGAGTGTAGAGGTTTTTACAGACAAACCCAAGGAAAAAAACCTCAAAAAAGAGTTATTTACGGGTTTAGTCTCATCAACCGCCTTCACTATTGTGATTGTGGCATTGATTCATTTTAATGTTCTCGATACTCCCGACCTATTTTCCAGCAAGGAGTCGATTAACCTGAGCTCTGTTTTACCTATGATGCTCGTCACTCCCAGGTAAAAGGTAGAAGGCAGAATATAAACCCCATAAATCAATCGAGGGGTTTTTCAACCAGTAACACAGGTATATAATAAAATCAGGGAGCTTTTACACTGTAAATTAACGACGGTGAATTGATAGAAAAATATCTATTTGCAGTTGCTTAAATTGACCTAGATTATTAGAGCGGTAAACCTTGAATAATGCAAGCGTTCACCAGCATAATATCTGGCTGCAAAAGATTGAAATGCAAGTTACATCTTGCCTGTGTTGCTGTGTTTTAGCATCCACCAAAATTATCGATTGGTTGGTTTTCTACGCTTAAATACACAGTTTTTGGGCCTAACCGTGAACTACTTATTACTATCGTTTCTCAGCTTTTTCGTGGGAATTATCGTAGGTTTAACCGGAGTAGGAGGAGCGTCACTCATTACCCCCATGTTAATTTTTTTCTTTCAAGTTCCGGCATCAATTGCTGTTAGTTCCGATGTCGTAGCCGCCACATTGATGAAAGTTGTTGGCGGCTTCAAACACTTGCAACAGCAAACCCTTGACTTGCAAGTAGTTAAGTGGTTGGCTTTGGGGAGCGTACCCGGTTCCCTGGGTGGGGTGTGGATTTTACAATGCATCAAGTACAGCGGAAATCAGAACTTAGATTGCATATTGCTGCGTTTGATCGGAGCGGCGATCGCCCTAGTTGTAGTGTTAGCAATGACCCAATTATTGCTCAAGATATTTGTCCCGAATTTGAATTTACCACAGCCGCCAGAGTGGGACTTAAATACTAATTCTGGTCGCATTTTTACGGTGAGCGCGGGAGCAATTTTAGGCTGCATAGTGGGAATCACTAGCGTGTCTTCCGGTTCGATGTTTGCATTGCTGCTGATTACTTTTTTCCGCCTGGATTCTTCAAAATTGGTGGGTACAGATATTTCGCAGGCGGCAATTTTGTTGATGTTTACCTCTCTGGGACACCTCAGCCTCGGAACAGTAGACTGGAGTTTGGTATGGCCGATTTGGTTGGGTTCGGTGCCGGGAGTTTTAGTAGGTGCTAAATTCTGCCAAATTATGCCTCAACGCCCGCTTAAGTTTGTGATTTACGGAATGTTGGCGATGGCGAGTTGGAAGTTGTATCAAGTCTGAAAAGTAGGGGTAGTACCCCGCCCATTGGTGTCAACAATCGCCTAAAAACCTTTGTATCTCTCGTTTATAGCCGAGTCTAGATCCCCCTAAATCCCCCTGATTGTTGGGGGACTTTGAGAAGATTCCGGTTCCCCCCTTTTTAAGGGGGGCGCCGGGGGGATCGGGCCTTAATAGTCAAACAGCAATCTGTGACTAGGTTTGAGCTTAAGTTGACACCAATAGACATCTCCTAAAAAGCTTGTCAAGAACAGGCAGGATGCCTGTTCCACAATAATTATGGGAGATGTCTAATAGGCACGCTTGAGTGTCCTCTTAATCGCTAATTAATGCTTCGAGTTGGCTGACTGTCGGCAATTCTAAATCTTTGAACAGCGCTGTACTGAGGTAGCGTTCTCCAAAAGAAGGCTGCACAAAAACTATCAATTTTCCAGCATTTTCGGGACGCTTGCCGACTTGAATTGCGGCAAACAAAGCCGCACCTGTGGAGATTCCAGACAGCAATCCTTCTTCTCTGGCTAGCCGGCGACTGTAGCCGATCGCATCTTCATCGCTAACTGCAATTACTTCATCAATTAACTCTGTTTTCAACACTTCCGGGATGAATCCTGCACCGATTCCTTGAATTTTGTGAGCACCAGATTTGCCTCCAGAAAGCACGGGGCTGTTTGCCGGTTCAACTGCGATCGCCCTAAAACTCGGCTTGCGTTGTTTAATTACCTCAGCAATTCCAGTAATCGTACCGCCGGTGCCAACTCCAGCCACTAAAAAATCTATTTTACCGTCTGTATCTTCCCAAATTTCCTCCGCCGTGGTTTCCCGGTGAATTTTCGGATTAGCGGGGTTGCGAAACTGCTGCAACAGAAAAGCATCGGGAGTTGCTTCTGCAATTTCTTGGGCGCGGGCGATCGCGCTTAACATTCCTTCATGTCCCGGAGTTAATTCTAACTGAGCTCCGTAAGCTTTTAACATCGATCGGCGTTCCGTGCTCATCGTATCCGGCATGGTCAAAATCAATTTGTAACCCTTAGCCGCCGCCACCATTGCCAAAGCAATTCCAGTATTGCCCGAAGTCGGTTCAACTAAAATAGTTTTCCCCGGTTCAATTAATCCCGCTGCTTCTGCCGCCTGAATCATGCTCGCCCCGATGCGATCTTTCACCGAAGCCGCCGGATTCATCCCTTCCAATTTTACCACAATTTGAGCAACTACTCCTTCGGATTGAGGAATTTTATTGAGCTGAACTAAAGGAGTTCTGCCAATTATTTCTGTAACATCCTTAGCAATTTTCATGGTTGAATTTCTCTCCACTTAAATGTAGTACATGGGATCTACTTGTTTGCGATCGTCCCGCTGTTGGCACAAATCCTGCAAAGTGTATTTTTCCAAAACACTCAAAGATGTGTGTCTAACTTCCTCCCAAATTTCTAGCACCACAGTCTTTTCTATTGTTTCAGATTCCGAAACTTTTTGGTCCTTGCGACTGCTGTCACCTTGGATGGCGACAACTACTTCTAGCAAATTTATTTGCCCAGGCTGTTTCGCTAACAAATAACCGCCTTTAGCACCGCGCAGACTCTGGACGAGGCCCGCACGCCGCAGTACGTTAAGAATTTGGTCGAGATAGCGCTCCGGTATCTCTTGAAAAGCAGCAATCTCGTTCACCGTTAGGGGCGAGTCCTTCCGGTAGGGAGTTGCAAGTTCCAAAAGGGCTAACAGGGCATATTCTACTCTAGAAGATAGTTCCACATTCGCTACTCGTGTTTCAGTTTTAAATCTGATCTTCTATATTATACGGTTTTTCGCTGTGTGTATAGGAGTTATTTCTTGAAAAGAAGTATATTGCCTCCCCGATCGCCAAAATTTGCTGGTTAGGGACTGATGTGACATAATGAAGCTGACAATAAACTTTGGTAAATTGACCGAGTTAGTGTACTTTTGATTTGGCGAAATCCCATGAGCAACGCGAATTTAGGTAAATTAGGGCAGCCTCAAATATCAAAGCAGCCTCATATTGCACAGGCTATGCCACCTCCGGGAAACAACTTTCAAAGTGATCGACAGATGCTAGATATTGCGTCTGTTGAATCTTGAATTATTTGAAAAATAGAAGACGCCCCGACTTCTTATTCTTAAATAAGTCGGGACTCTAACAGAAACAATACCCAGATATCAGGCTCAAGCTACTTCTGATCTTTGCAGCGAAACCAACGATGCAATTTGCCTAACTTCCTGGCGCAGCGGAATCTCGATCGAGAATTCCGTTCCTTTTCCAGGCGCAGACTCGCAGCGCAAGAAACCCTTGTGCTTTTCTACCACAATCTGATCACTGATTGACAATCCCAATCCCGTGCCTTTTCCTACTGGTTTGGTAGTAAAAAACGGGTCAAATAGTCGCTGTTTGACATTCTCTGCCATGCCTGGTCCGTCCGCGATCCGCACTGTTATCCTGTTGGGTGTCGAATATTCTGTGGTAATTGCGATCGCGCACGGATTAGTTATAGCTTCCTGATAACCGCGTTCGAGGTTGTAACTCTCAATCACATCGATCGCATTGGCAAGAATATTCATAAACACCTGATTTAATTCTCCCGCATAGCACTCAACCAAAGGCAAATTGCCATAATTTTTAACCACCTGAATCAGCGGGCTATCTGGTTGAGCTTTTAGCCGAATTTGCAGAATTAGTAGCGTGCTGTCTAGGCCTTCATGAATGTTGACTGGTTTCATTTTCCCCTCATCTAAGCGAGAGAAATTGCGGAAAGATTTCACAAGTTGCAGAATGCGATCGGCCCCAATTTTCATCGAAGACAGCACCTTCGGCAGATCGTCGCTGACAAAGTGAAAATCAATATTTTCCAGATACTCGGCAATTTCTGAGCGGGGATTGAGATCGTATTTTTGATAAAGTTGTACTAACTCTAACAAATCCCTAGCATATTCACTGGCGTGGTGGATATTGCCGTAAATAAAATTAATCGGATTGTTGATTTCGTGAGCGAATCCAGCCACTAATAAACCTAAGCTCGACATTTTTTCAGTCTGAACAAGTTGAGCTTGTGTTTGCCGCAACTCCTGTAAAGTTTTTTCGAGCTCTTGAGATTTAGCCGTGCGTTCTGCTGCTATTTTTTCGATGCGATCGGTATAATTTAGCAAACTCAATAAGTAACCTGTCGCTGCCATAGTTAAGACAATACCAAAAGTTAAAACACTCAAAGAACGCCAAAATCTTTGAGGATTAATGTACTCCGGCGTTACCAGAAATCGCAGCAACCACCGGCGGTTTTCAAGATTGAGAATGCGAGTGCAACTACTGCCGTCTGGGCAGTTAATTTTTTTGCCAATTTTGAGTGTATTTGTAATATTTTCGTCCGTGATTATCCTTTTTGTCTTCGCTTCGGAAAAGGCGAGGAATCTTTGTTCTTCAGGAGCCATAGCATCTTGAAGATACACATTAACAAAGTTGAGTTGAGTTGACTGAACCGCCGATTTAATCATAGCATCAATCAGGAAAACCCCGATTGTAAAACCTTTTAATTTTTCTGGTTCCAAAGCCGATAAATTTGGCGACAAGGCAACGGTATTGCCAGAATCTTTCGGACTAAAAATTGATAGGAATACAAAGACGCTGGCTAGATTTTGTGCTGGCAATATTTGGCGGTCAGTAGCGGTAATTTCATGTCTTTTTGTTGCTTGTTCTAAAGCTAGCCGATTGGGAGTCAAATCTAAACCTAAATCCATTTCATCTGTCAGGAATTCCTGAGAATCAGAAACGCGGGGCAGCCACGCGATCGCCTTCAAGCTTGGGTGGCGGTACAGGGCAGAACCGACAAATGTCTTAATTTCGGGTTTGTTAACGTCCTCAAATACGCTGTAAAAGGCTCCCGCAGCCCGAATTAGTTCTACATTCCCGCTCACATCTTTCTGGATGTCTGTAGCTATTTTGTCTAGCTGCTCTTGCAGTTGGGCTTGCATGAATTTGTACTCCCAATTGTACGCTACCGAAAAGGCGATCGCAGATCATCCCACACCAGCACAAACTGTTAATCCTACTTGTAGCGACGATAGCCAAGTAAAGCGCTAATTGTTGAATTGAATAATTTGTTTACTCTCATGTTTTTAGCAAACCTTGAGCTAATTTTTTCTGCTTCAGAATCCCATCCCCTTGAGGGAACGCAGGGTTGTTTACTCCTATCCAACTTGCACCAGTTACAAGAATTCTGTAGGGGCGGGGAAAGCCAATCATCCTAGATGATTGCAGACAAGTGAAATAAACCCGCCCCCACTAGAATTTTCTGTCCGCAGCGCATCCTGGAAAGCAATCTCAAACCTTGATTGATAGCGGTGCGTAATTCCTATAACAAGAGTGTTGCCGAAGCTTGCTGATAGTATTTTGAGTAAGATGCAACTGTGGATTTAGCTTGAATAAGCAGGAAAAGTCATCGCGTGTTTGGGTTTGACATAAACCATTTGATCTTGCACTAGCTTTAGTTGATCGAAGAGATCGCGGCTCACATAAGCTGTCACCATCTCACCCGATTCCAATAGCAACTCGGTTTGAATTTCGCGTCCCAGATGAATGATGCGGCTGACTTTTGCCTCGGCAAAACCCGACTCCGGCTTAGTTTTAATTAGCACGTCGTGAGGACGCAAAAACACTACTTGAGAATGAGCAGCTCCATTGTTAGAGAGTTCTTCAGCATTTCTGTGGAAAAGACTGATCGCATTCGGCAGCACGTTGACGGGCCCGATAAAACTCATCACAAAAGCCGTTGCCGGTTTGTCGTAAATTTGAGCAGGAGTGCCAACTTGTTCGACTCTACCTTTGTTCATCACCACAATTTCATCGGCTACCTCCATTGCTTCTTCTTGATCGTGAGTTACAAAAACTGTGGTGATATTCACTTCTTTGTGAAGGTTGTGCAGCCACGATCGCAATTCTTTGCGGACTTTAGCATCCAATGCTCCGAAAGGTTCATCTAGTAGCAGCACTTTCGGCTGAACTGCTAGAGCTCTTGCTAAGGCCACCCGCTGCCGCTGGCCTCCTGAAAGCTGGGAAGGGTAGCGATCGCCCAAACCCCCCAACTGCACCAAATCCAAAAGTTCCTCAACCCGGCGGCTAATTGAGGCTTTAGGAAGTTTGCGAATTTCCATTGCAAAAGCAATATTTTTTCGGATCGTCATGTGCTTAAACAAAGCGTAATGCTGAAACACAAAACCGATATTCCGTTCCTGCACAGACTGCTGGGTAGCATCTTCACCGATCAAGTAAATGTGACCACTGTCTGGGGGTTCAAGTCCCGCAATCATCCTCAGCAAAGTTGATTTCCCGGAACCCGAAGGGCCCAACAGTGCGACTAGAGAGCCGCTTTTAATTTCCAAACTCACGTTGTCAATGGCGTGAAACGAGCCAAAATGTTTCGATACGTTCTGAATTGTAATGCTCATAACCTTTAACTCCTGTTTCTTGACCGATTTTATGTACTATACAGTAAATGCTCTTGTCTGTCATACTCATAACCTTTTTTTTGAGGAATTGACATCTGTGTTAACCCCTGTTAGTGTATCTAGTTACAGTAGTATATGGTAAAATCTATCTCTTGTTCGGAGAAATTCCTGACTCTCGATCTGTAGCTGGCAGGAACATACTCCACTGCTGGTGCTGCCCAACTCTAATTTCTGGAATAATTCGCTATGACTGTTGCTCAATTTTCCTCTGGGCACTTTTCTGATCGGAGAAAATATCAGTTTTCCCGGCGGGATAACTTGCCCAACAAACAAAATTCTCTCTGGCAAATTGAAACTGGGGTAGTACGAACTATGACGTAGCCAGAAGATGCCACTATCGTCACTTTGGGTTGGTGGGGGCCTGGAGATGTGGTGGGCAAACCGCTCTCAAAATGCGATCCTGATCAAATTGAATGTCTTACGAAAGTCGAGGCAACTCTATTATCACTCGATCGCGGGCTAAATAGAGAGGTTCTACTGTATCACCTTCAGCAGGCTGAAGATTTGACCATAATTCGAGCTGGCAAAAGAGTTGACTCAATGCTTGATCAACTATTGACTTGGTTGGCTAAAAAGTTTGGTTCTGAAGTAAAGCAAGGACATCTAATCGATCTGGGTTTAACTCATCAGGACATTGCCGAACTGCTCGGTATAAGTCGTGTAACTGTCACTCGCACCCTCGGTAGTTTTGCGCAGCAAGGTGTAATTCAACGTCTGTCGATTCATCGGATTATTTTGCAAGATTCAGAGGTGTGGCACTATGAAATTTGAAAAGATGAGGAGTTACGAATTTAATGGCAACGGCAGAAATGAATTTTTACTTGGGAATAGATTTCGGGACAACCGGGGCGCGATCGACTGCGATTGATGCCGCTGGTACAATATATAGTGAGACAGAATATACTTTTGATAGCGATCGCGCGATTCCCTCCGGGCAGCAACAGGCTGAATTGCCCAAAGCGTGGGAGACTGCGCTATTTGGTTTAATTGAGCAAATTCCCCCAGACATTCGCTCTTTTGTGAGATCGATCGCCATTGATGGTACTTCCTCAACTGTGCTGCTGTGCGATACCGACGGTAATCCAGTTTCGGAGCCGATTTTATACAATGATCCACGCGGCGCGCTGGTGATGGATAGAATCAGGGCGATCGCGCCTCCCAACCACGCAGTATTAAGCGCTACATCGAGTTTGGCAAAACTGCTGTGGTGGTTAGCTTTCGATCCCCCCCAGCCCCCCTTAACAAGGGGGGAGAAGTCGTGCGATCGCACCGCCCCTACGGTTTTCCTGCATCAAGCTGACTGGTTGGCGTTTCTATTGCACGGGAAATTGGGAATTAGCGACTATCACAATGCTTTGAAATTGGGTTATGACGTTGCTAATCTTTGTTATCCAGATTGGCTGACAGAGGGAATTGCTGGGGTTGCGAGTGCGATCGCGCCCCTGTTGCCGCAAGTTGTCGCTCCGGGCACTGCTGTAGGTGAAGTGAGAGCCCAAATGTGCGATCGCTTTGGTTTTCCCCGCGATTGTATCGTTTGTGCTGGTACAACCGATAGCATCGCAGCATTTTTAGCTAGCGGTGTCAATTCTCCGGGGGAAGCAGTAACATCTCTCGGCTCTACACTAGCAGTCAAACTGTTAAGTCATACCCGCGTAGATGATGCCAGATACGGGATTTACAGTCATCGTTTCACCCCCCTTTTTGAAGGGGCGGCTGGGGGGGATCTGTGGTTAGTTGGAGGTGCTTCTAATACGGGAGGTGCAGTGCTGCGACATTTTTTTACTGATGCTGAATTGGAGAATTTGAGCCAAAAGATTGATGCTGAGCAAGAGAGTTTGCTGGAATATTATCCATTGTTGAAAAAGGGCGATCGCTTCCCGATTAATGACTCAGAATTGCCCCCAAGAATCGAACCGCGTCCAACGGATTCAGTAGAATTTCTGCACGGTTTGCTGTCAAGTATCGCCCGGATTGAAGCGCGGGGATATCAATTATTGCAAGAGTTGGGTGCCCCTCCTTTGACAAAGGTTTATACGGCTGGTGGCGGGGCAAAAAATGCGGTTTGGAGTGCTATTCGTCAGGGTTATTTGAAAGTGCCTGTGGTGACTCCTGTTCATACGGCGGCGGCTTATGGGAGTGCGTTATTGGCGCAGCATGGAAGTCAATCAATTTTAGATTTTAGATTTTAGATTTTAGATTAGAGGATTGAAGAAAGCGATTTTACGGATAAATCGAGGGACTTGTAACCTGGATGCTTTTAATCAGGTTTAAAGGTGGTTAATTTGAAGTGCGATCGCTCTTGATTAAAAATGAAATGGGAGCGGTAAAACATTCTGAGGTATTATGTAAATTGTGATCCCTAAAAATCAAGGACGGTAAAGCTACCTGATGACATCCTCAGCACAATTTTCACCTTGCAGCGACGGCTAGTGGAACTCCTCAACGAGACAACCGCCACAGAATACATTTTAATGCAGCGGTTTAGCGAGACAGAAGCGACACTCCCCGAACTAGAATCCCTCGATCATGTTAAGGAAAGGTTGAGAACCTCTTACAATCGTTTGTACAGGCTTTTGCAGCAGGTGACAGAATCTCAACCCGCTGCGACTGCGGATACGTTAAACTTGCTGTATAGAACGATAGAAGACGGAGAGGCAATTGTCGATGCCTCAGCAGCAAGCATTCAAGAAATCAAAATGGATTGGAACCTACTATGAATCAACAACCCAGAATCCCCGACGCTGAAACCAGAAAGCGACACGTTGAAAAGATGCGTGAAGTCTGCCGACAGCTTGACGCTGTGACTCTCAACCTAGATGAAGTAATCGCCATATTTGAAGCTGACAACCGCCGCCAACGTCGAGAACGTTTAGCGGGTAAATATAGGCGTGTGGAATCTCAGGTAGTGGAATAAGAGTGGTTGATAATTAGAGGGGCGATTCCCTAGGGGATAGCTGCGCTTTATGCTCTTTTTTGACAAATGGGATATGAAGGGCATCTTGCCCGCCCCAAAATACAGTTTACGGGCCAGATGCCCGTTCCACAATACATAAAATTGGTTGTGGGGTGAGCAGGAAAACCCGCCCAAAATACAGTTCACAAACTAATCCAATCGCTGCAACTTAGCAGTCCTCGGATCGATAATTTTTCGACCCAAACCCGAAAAATTAATTGCCAGATTAACTTTCTCTCCCACTCCCAAAACATGAGTAATTTCTCCAAGTCCAAAAGCAGGATGAAGAACTCTATCCCCCGCTTTCCAATCCATCAATTGTAGATTTTTTCCCTGTTGAGAAAGCCGAGAATTAGATGCTGAAATATTTTTGGGTACTGGTGAAGCAGCCGTTTTGCCAGCCTGAGTTTTCCTGGCACTTCCAGCGATCAACTCTTTCGGCAATTCCCCTAAAAATAGCGAAGGCTTACAGTGTTCGCGAAAACCTCCCCACAAACGACGTTCGCGAGTGTGAGTCAAAAATAGCATTTCCTGAGCGCGAGTGATGCCAACATAGCACAAACGCCGCTCTTCTTCTATGGCTCTGGGGTCATCTAAAGTGCGAAAATGGGGAAATAAACCCTGTTCCATTCCAACTAGAAATACTACGGGAAATTCTAAGCCTTTCGCAGAGTGCAGCGTCATCAACGACACACGAGAATCTCCTTCTTGCAAATCATCTAAATCCGATGCTAAAGATGCTTTTGACAAAAATGCTGTCAGGGTTGGTTCTTCGTTTTCTTCTTCAAATTGTAGCACGGCATTGTACAATTCTCGGACGTTTTCGATGCGATTTTGGGCTTCATCTGTTCCTTGGTTTGTCAAGTCTTCAATGTAACCAGAATCTTTGATAATTCCTCGGACAATTTGGGAAGCCGGCAGGGTTTCAACTTGCTTTTGCCAATGGCTAATCATTGCGGCAAATTTAATCACAGGTTTTGCCGATCGCCCTGCGATCGTATTGACAGAAGACTCATCGCTGAGGATTTCCCACAGGGGAATTCCTAATTGATTCGCAGTGTCTTCGATTTTAGCAACTGTGGTATCGCCAATGCCGCGGCGGGGAGTATTAATGATGCGTTTGAGACTAACGCTGTCGTAGAGATTGGCAAGCGTCCGCAAGTATGCTAAGATATCTTTGATTTCTTTGCGATCGTAAAACTTCAAACCCCCGACAACATTGTAGGGAATATCAAAGCGCATTAATGCTTCTTCAAAGGAGCGAGATTGAGCGTTGGTGCGGTAGAGAATCGCAAAATTACTCCCCTCTTCAAATTCCGAATTCTGTCGCTTCAATGTGTGAATTTGACCAGCTACAAATTCCGCTTCCTCTAATTCGTTGTCAGCACGCCAGATCACAATCGGAGCTCCCGGCTCGCGAGTGGCACGCAGCACTTTATCAATGCGTTCGGTATTGTTTTTAATTAAGTGGTTTGCGACTTCCAGGATGTTCGATCGCGATCGATAGTTTTCTTCTAATTTTACCATTGTCTTGGTTTTTTCATCAGACAAACCATCCCCGAATTCTTCTTGAAATTCCAACAATATGGTATAATCTGCCATGCGAAAACTATAAATCGACTGATCGACATCACCGACTATAAAAATAGAGCGATCTTGCCATTTATCAAAGTCTTTTGGCTCTGCACCGTTTGTAACCAAAAGCCGAATTAAATCGGATTGAGTGCGGTTGGTATCTTGGTATTCATCAACTAAAATATGACGAAATTTTTTATGCCAATAATTTAATACTTGCTCGTTTTGGCGCAAAAGTTGCACCGGAACTAGGATTAAATCGTCAAAATCTAAAGCATTGTTTGCTGCTAAAGCGTCTTGGTAGCGACTGTAGACATCAGCAATAACGCGACCTTTGTAGTCTGGTTCTGCTAACTGGTATTCTTGAGGCGACCAACCTTTATTTTTAGCATTGCTGATGATGTAGCGGACTTTTCGCGGTTCAAATTTCTTGTCGTCGAGGTTGAGAGTTTTGGTGACAATTTGTTTGACAAGAGTTTGAGCGTCTGATTCGTCAAAAATCGAAAAGTTTCGTTTCCACTGGCGGCCTTTTTCGTCTTGATATTTCTCAATGTCGTAGCGGAGAATCCGGCCACATAGAGAGTGAAAAGTTCCCATCCAAATGTGTTTGGTAATGGTATGATAAATGTGCGATCGCAATTTTGTTTGTTGGTCTGCTGGCAATTCTGTCAAAGCTTTGCCACATTCCGCTTCAGCTTGTTGATTTGCCAACAATTTCTCAATTCTGTCTTTCATCTCTCTGGCGGCTTTATTCGTAAATGTCACCGCCAGAATATTTTCGGGATCAACTCGATTAGTGCGAATTAAATTAGCAACTCGGTAAGTTAGAGCTCGCGTTTTGCCGGAACCGGCCCCGGCGACTACTAACAGTGGCCCGTTATAATGTGAAACTGCTTGGCGTTGAGATGGGTTGAGATTACTGAGAAAGCTTGTGGTGAGCTTGTCGAATCCATCGGTAGTTTGAGTCATAGCTAAAAACCTTGTGGTGAGCTTGTCGAATCCATCAGTTTAATTGTTTAAATGGAGGATGATACTTGGGCGTGGAATATCAGAATTTTTTTAAGGGTAAGGTGCTGAGGTTGTACCCTACATTTAGATATTTTGCATAAGTCTTAACATTATAGCTAGGAATTGGATTTTTTCAGGACTTACGCACGGGTAGTCAGAAACCGGGTTTTTTGCGAAAAGATGCGTTGCAGCCCACAGATTCGGTGAAAAACCCGGTTTCTCGGCCCCAATGAGGTGCGCGGTACGCACCCTACAGTATAACTAGAACTTAATTTTTTTAACTTTTAAACATCCGTTTCAGCCAAATTACAGCTAATATTCCCAATCCCAACCAGATTGTCACAATTACAGCAGCAGCTCGACTTGTAGGTTTAGTTTGCTCTTTTTCGGTGGCGGCTTTTTCTCGACATTCACCTAACACCTCTGGCGGAATCATTTTTATTACTAGCCAAATTCCCAAAGGCACAATTATTAAATCGTCTAAATAGCCGAGAATTGGTATGAAATCGGGAATTAAATCGATCGGGCTGAAAGCATAGGCAACGGTAACACCAGCTAACATTCTCGCATACCAAGGTACTCTGGGGTCAATACTGGCTAAATAAATAGCGTAAGTTTCTTTTTTGAGTTTCCTAGCAAGTTGTTTTAACGATTGCATATATTAATGGCTCTACGCTCAATTCCCAATTCCCCATTCCCAATTCCCCATTCCCCATTCCCCATTCCCCATTCCCCATTCCCCATTCCCCATTCCCCATTCCCCATTCCCCATTCCCAATTTAAGTTGCTAAAAATGTAACCGTGGGGAGAGCTGAAATTTTCCGTTGCAACATAAGATTATACCATCTCTTGTATATGAGGAGAATCAAGTTTATGAATCCAATTTTACGATCGCCCGATCGCATTAATTTCCGCAGTCTGCTAACGGCTTTATGTTTAACCTTAACTCTCGTTAGTTTTGTGGGATTGGGCCCGGCGGTGGCTCAAGAACAGCGGCTGAGAACGCTGACAGTTACTGGGCGCGGTGTCGAAGCAATTCCCACAACCCAGACTCAAGTGCGCCTGGGAGTTGAGGTGCAGGGAAAAACGGCGGCCGCAGTGCAGCAGGAAGCGGCGAGGCGATCGTCGGCTGTGGTAGAGTTACTGCGATCGCGCCCAGTCGAAAAACTCGAAACTTCGGGTATTAGTCTCAATCCCACCTATAGCTACGAAAATAACCAGCAGCGGCAGCTTACAGGATATATTGCGACGAATACAGTTACTTTTCGCATTAATACTCAATCTGCCGGCACTTTGCTCGATGATGCGGTGAATGCCGGGGCCACACGCATTGACGGTGTGAGTTTTGTGGCCGCCGAAAGTGCGATCGAATCTGCTCGAAAGCAAGCACTCAAAAAAGCAACCCAAGACGCTCAATCGCAAGCAGATTCAGTCTTGAGCGCCCTGAATCTCAAGCGGGGAGAAATTCTTAGTATTCAAGTCAACGGTGCTTCTGCGCCACCTCCTGTGTACCGGCAATTTGCCGCTCGCGCTGCTTCTGCTGCTGATGCTACAACGCCGGTGGTGGGAGGGGAACAGCAGATTGAAGCATCGGTGACTTTGCAAATTAGTTATTGATTGCGGGCTGCATTCTAATTGAACGTAAAATGCGATATCTGTTAGAAACCTGACTTCTTAAATAGGTCTGGTTTCTGGGTTTTTTAGTTGTTGATATCTGTCTAATTTTTGTCATATAAAACAGCTTGAATATCCGAATAATATGATAAAATTAAATCAGTCAATATCCAACTAAATTTTTATGACGCGATTCATTCACGATCGCTTTGCCAAAGAATATCTGGAAGAACTTCTGTCTCCAATCGGAACAGTTAATATTGGTCGCGATGTCACTTCAGAAGTGCGCGAAATCGATGTTTACTTCACTCCAACTACCCTCACCCCAAAATACTTAGAAACTTTGGGAGTTTTGGGAAGAATGGCAAGCGCAACTGCAATCTTTGAACCGTTTCGCAATCCGGTAAGTTTCAGCGAAATTTGTAGCTGTCTGGGTAAGTTATTGGATGTGCGAGGTGAATTAGAGCGGCAAGCTAGAAGAGAAAATACTCGCTATGATGACGCTCAATTGCCGAAATTGTGGATTTTGACTCCCACAGCGTCAGAAGCTTTGTTAAGCGGGTTTCACGCGACACCAGACGCTGAAAGCTGGCCCCAGGGAATTTATTTTTTGGGGGAACATTTGAAATCGGCGATCGTGGTGATTCACCAATTGCCAGAAACTCCAGAAACCCTGTGGTTGAGGATTTTGGGGAAAGGGAAAGTGCAGCAACGGGCGATCGCCCAATTGAGCGCTTTAGCAACGGACGATCCGTTACGGATGATCGCGCTAGAATTGTTGTATCGTCTACAATCACATTTAGTAGTCGAAACCAAACCAGAATTTGAGCCAGAAGAGCGGGAGTTAATTATGGCCATTGCACCACTTTTTCAAGAACAGTTAGAAGCCGCACAAAAACAAGGAATTGAACAAGGAATTGAACAAGGACTAGAACAAGGACTAGAACAAGGAAGACAAACACAACAACGCTTAATTTTAGAAAATTTTCTGCAAGTACGATTTGGAGAAATCAACTCAAAAATGACTGCTTTCTTATCTCCAATATCCAAGTTTACCGCGGCGGAATTTACGGTGTTGTTGCTGGCAATATCGATGCTAACAGTCGATGAAGCAGGAAGACAACAAGCGGTAAAATTATTAGCAGAAAATGTTTTGAGAATGCGCCAAAATGAATTGGGGGATCTTCTGCCTACAGCCCTTACCAATTTACTAGCATTGCCTGTCGATGAATTGACATTGTTTGTAGAACAATTGCCTCAGTTATCGGCTGATGAATTGAGAGCAAGGTTGGCAAGGTAAAACACGGAATCTGGGTATTATGTTTTTTTAGGTGGGCTTAGTTAGTTAGATGTGCGATCGCACTATTAAGCGATCGCAAACTCTGTATATTGCCGCAAATGTGGTGGATGAAACGCCAATACAATATCCTCCCGCGATACCCCAGCCTGCAAAAAATCTGTTACCACTCCATCTTCTGTCCAATCTTCCTCAATCCAAATTTTTCCATCCCGCAATCGCACATGAATAGTATTTCCCTTAATCCGTTCTTCCCCCTGCCAACCCATTACTATCAATAAATAATGGTCATGTTGTTCGTCAAAAATCAGCGCATTTTCTAGCTTTGAATTGGTAGACTTTGCCCCCAACTCGTAATACTCAGTTAAAACTTTCCGAATCAAATGACGATAATACTCTAATTTATCCATCGCTCAATCCCCTCCGATTCAGGGTCAAAAACTAGCAATTTTACTCGATTAGTTTCAACAATTAATTGGGATATTTTCTTCTGAAAGCCACCGTTATAAACTCTGCTGGCGATCGCCAAATACAACTCGTACTCCGATGACTGGGCTTGTAAAATATTGCGGTAAATGATATATTGACCAACCGCACCTTCTAGATCGTTAATGAAAGAGCGCCCTAAAAAACTCTTCACCTCAACAATAATTTTTCGTCCCTGCGATTCTGCTGCGATCGACTTTTCGGCCGCAATATCTGGATAGAGTTGATCCCCGCCATATTCAAGCACATAGTTTTCAGCAACTATCAGCCAGCCATCTTTAATCAGCGCTTGCTTGACTGCATCATGGTAGATATCTTTAGCTGGCATCGCGAGTTCATTAATTTGATATTCCACATTTTAACTCAAGCGATCGCACATCCAATCCCCAACCCCAGAACCACAGACACCCCCACAACCTCAAATTACTACCGGATTGGCGATCGAAGTGACAGAGATCGACTAAAGTAAACAGAAATTATTATTGGCGGTGATTAGAGTGATTGAAACTTTAGCAACAGGAATCGCAGCAGCAGGTTCGCTGCTGGCATTAGGCGGGTTGGGCCTGGAGTTGAACTATCGCCTGCTTCCCCGTGGAAATAAACTAGAACTCACAGCCGGAGAATGGCACTTAGCCATCTCCGAACCCAACCACTACCTGTTGGTGGGGGAAATGGAGTTCCGCAACCTGACAAAGCGGTTTGAGATTATGTTACCGTCCGTGCGCGCTGGAGTGAAACTGCTGTCAGATGGAAGTTTAGATGATGTTACTTCCAAAACCAAGGTAATTCCTTGCCACAACGACGCATCAGCTAGAGCCGACGATTACTGGTTCGGCTACATCGTGAAAGCCCAAAAAACCACGAAAATCAAAGTCTCTGTAGACATTCAAGGGCAAGATTTAAGCAAATTGCAGTCAGCTTGGGTGCAAGTAAATTATGTCACCTACGGCCCCGGTGGCCGCATCCCGAAAGTCCGCCACGTAGTAGTACCCTTGCAATTTCCCAACTCCGAGACAGTACCAAATGCCCGCAATGTCGGAGTTGCCGAAGTTTTGCCGATTCGTACCCACATACTGACGGAATTGGACGATCCCGTCGAAATTGTCAAGCGTTACGTGGTACCCCGCGCCCAGAAAGGTGATATTGTCGCCCTAGCAGAGACTCCCTTGGCTTTGATGCAGGGACGTTACCGCCATCCCAGCGAAGTCAAACCCGGATGGGCGGCTAAGCGAGTCTGTTTGTTTTTCTTGCCCATGTCGAGTTTGGCTACAGCCTGCGGGATGCAGACTTTGGTTGATGTAGTGGGGCCTTGGCGCGTAGTTGCAGCATTTGCGATCGGCGCTGTGGCGAAAGTATTCGGTAAACCGGGAGTCTTTTACCAGCTAGCAGGGGAACAAGCCAGGCTGATTGACGACGTTACCGGGACTCTGCCTCCTTTTGACCAATTTATTGTGCTGGGGCCGGACAATCCTCAGCAAGTGGTAGAGCAAATTCAACGAGAAACCGGACTTGCAGCGGCGATCGTAGACGCTAATGACTTGAAAGCAGTTAAGATATTAGCAGCGACCTCCGATTTATCGGTAACATTTTTAGAGCAAGCCTTGCGTAGCAACCCCGCAGGGAATGCAGATGAGCGAACACCGGTGGTTGTAATTCGACCCCTGCCAAAGAACTCTTGAGTTAAAAATTAACAATTAAAAATTCAAAAGGTGATTTGGCATTTTTAATTCTTAATCTAGGAAGAAGGGGAGGAAAAAGCAAAGTTTTAAGTTTTGAATTAATCACAGAAAATTCACAGATCAAAACTCAAAACTTCCCTAACTCTTCCCCTTTTGAAATTTTTGATTTTTAATTGATAATTTTCCATTCCCCACTTCCCTGCTATGACTTCATTTCCTTCCCAAAACCAAAACCAGGTTGTGATCCGCCCGTTTCAGTACCGCGACATCGACGCGATGGAACAACTTTGCGCGGAAACAGCCGATGAGGCAGAAAACCCCCAGGGCGCAAGCCCAGACTTGGTATTGAGCAGCAAGTTGCAGCAGCTTCGCCGCTGGTACGGACTGCTAAAGATTTTGAGCCTGTTTCCCAACCCTTGTCAGTACCTGTTCCGGGCTCATGTTGCCGAAGAAGAGGGCCGAGTTAAGGGCGTGATTCAGATTTCTCCTTTTAACCGCACCCGCAGCACCTGGCGGATCGATCGCATCGGCGTAGACTCAGAAGCCCGCAGCAAAGGCATTGGTTCGATGCTGCTGCGGCACTGCTTTGAGGCGGTATGGGAGGCGCGGACATGGCTGCTGGAGGTGAATGTCGGCGACACATCAGCCCTGGCTTTGTATCGGCAAAATGGGTTTCAGCCTTTGGCCCAGATGACTTATTGGACGATCGCCCCGGAGCGGCTTCAAGAAATGGCCATTTCTACGCCAGATTTGCCCAACCTGCTGCCGGTCAGCAACGCGGATGCTCAGTTACTTTACCAACTAGATACCGCGTCTATGCCGCCACTGGTGCGCCAAGTATTCGATCGCCATATGCAAGATTTCAAAACCAGTTTTTTGGGTGCTTTGATCGAAGGTGTCAGACAGTGGCTAAGCAAAACTGAATTAGTCAGCGGTTACGTGTTTGAACCGCAGCGGAAAGCCGCGATCGGCTATTTTCAGGTGCAGCTATCCCGCAACGGTGATCAGCCTCATGTCGCCCAGTTGACGGTACACCCAGCCTACACTTGGCTTTACCCTGAATTGCTGTCTCAGATGGCCCGCCTCGTTCAAGATTTCCCGGTTCAAAGTCTGCACCTGGCTTCGGCTGATTATCAGCCGGAACGAGAAGCTTATTTGGAGCAATTTGGAGCTGTGCGTATATCCCACAGTTTGCTGATGTCTCGATCGGTATGGCACAAATTGCGCGAGTCTAAGTTGGGATCGATCGAAGGGCTTCAGCTCTCCGATGTGTTGCAAAGCTTCCAGCCAACTCGCAAACCAGTACCCGGTAGGATGTCTTGGCTCGGCCCGATGGCTGAGGAACCCGCAGCCGGACAGGCTGCTGCGCCTGAGATTAAGCCACTGTTGGCTGATTCGAGTAACGGGCGGGCTTTGGGGGTTAACCCCTTGGGCTGCCAGAATTCCGAATCAGCAGCAACTGATGGCAGCAGCATTTTGCCTCTCAAATTGTCGGATTTGCCGAGCGACGGCGATCAACAGTCAAGCATCTAATTTCTGAGGGGGAAAGTAGAAAAGATGCCCATTCTACATGGGTGTTAGGTGCGCGACGATCGTCCACAGGGGTTGATCTTACGACCTAAATTTTAGGAGATTTTGCGATCGCCAATCTTGAACTTCAGCGGAACAACTCGCCCAAACATTGAAGTAATATTTTGCCCGATTCTGATCAATGACTTGGCGGCGCGATCGGGCGATCGCAACTTGACAATCCAGCCAATTTATATGTAGATTTTAACTAAGGATGAGGCTTAAACGCAATGAGCAATTTCAACATTCGCAAATTAGAGGGAACGCCGAATTGGATGCGTTTCGCACCCTACGCAGCCCTGGGCATTTTACTATTTTCTCTCAATTCAGCAAGCGAACTCAATTATTTCTGGAGAGGCTACTTTGTAATTCTAGAAGCTCAAGCAGGTATAGTTCTGCTGTATTTTGCGATGTCTAAGTTTCGCAAACACAAAAATATAGCAGATGTTGAAGGAAGAAGGCAGAAGGAAGAAGGAAGAAGGAAGAAGCCGATGTGAAAATGCAATAAAACAATGGTTTCAGTAATTAAAAACTTCCAATTTACCGAGAAGGTTGCTATAAATAAGCCAAGATTAGTATAGTCTAGTGCGATCGTCAAAGCTGAACTTGAAAAACTGGGGTCAAGGAAAAAATGGTGAAAGATAGAACCGTAGCAGTTGTGTTAGCTTTCTTTTTAGGAGGCTTTGGAGTCCACAAATTTTATTTAGGAAATAACTTAGCAGGGGTATTATACTTGCTGTTTTCGTGACGTTCTCCCCCGTTAAGCGAAGCGCTATAACGGGAGCTTCTCAGAAAAGTGTCAACTGAAAACCAGTTAATTTTTTCTTTGCTTCTTGCTTCAACGGCTGAGCAACCTCTAAGCCTCCACAAGCAGAAACGATGAGTCCCACCGTTTTAAAATTTTCAATCGCCCTCTTTAAAATATTAATTGCCGCATTAATATCACGGTCTAATTCAGTATGGCAATGGGGGCATGAATGCCATCTCACTGACAAGTCTTTTTTGACCTTAACTCCACATCCTGAGCAGTCTTGAGAGGTATTGTTAGGATTAACTTTAACAACATGAACGCCGCGTATTACCGCCACTGCTTCCAGTATTGTTATGAAACTTCCCCAAGCCGCATCCAAGATTGATTTACCCCAGTGAGTGCGAGCCAGCCCTTTTATCTTCAGGTCTTCTACTGCGATTAAATCATATTGCCTTACCAGTTGGTGCGCTGTTTTATAGTGAAAATCTTTTCTTTTTCTCTGAATTCGTTGATGAATCCTAGCAACGCGGTTAGCTTGCTTTTTGTAATTGGCAGAACCTTTTTGTTGATGCGCTAACTTTCTTTGCTGTCTCCCTAAATGATTTTGAGATTTTCGATAAGTTTGTTGAATCGGGACAATCTCACCATCTGATGTTGCTAAGAATTTTTCCAAGCCAACGTCAATTCCAACTGCTGTTTTTATGGTATCTATTGGCATCGGTGCAGGTACACTGGCATCTGACAGACTTACACAAATATACCAACCATCGGCTTTTTTAACAAGAGTTGCTGTTTTGAGTGTAAATCCGTTAGGAATAGGACGATGAACAATTCCTGGTATTTCTCCAATTCTCGGGATTCGGATTGTAGAACCTGATAAAAAACAGGCAGCCTTTGGATGATTGACCCTAGAAAAACAAAACGAGCGTAACTCCCCCTTCTTTTTAAATCGTGGTCTACCAGCACGTTTTCCATTTTTGTCTAGTGTCAACCAACGCCACCAAGCTTGATCTAATCGTTGAAGATTGATTTGCTGAACTTCAGCATAAATATCTTTATAGTCAGGAAATAACTTTTTTGTTTCTTTAAGTGCTGCTTGCTGAGATAAATAACTAACTAGAGTAGGAATTTCGCCAATTGGCTCTGAGATCATTGAGCATCTGTCAATCTGGCAACGGGTTCGGCGTAACCAGTCTAATCTTTGCCCTAAAGCATAATTCCAGTGCCGACGCAACAATTCCAACCAATTGTCCATCATGGCAACTTGGTCGGAGTTAGGCTTAATTCGGTACTGGTGGGTGATAATCATGTCAACACCTTAAATCACTTAACGCTTTATGTCAATACCTTTGTATGAAAAAGGTTTTAGGTCTGTTTATCTGCTTAACGCTCATGTAGTATTTGTAACTAAATACAGACGCCAAGTAATTACGAAAGATTTCCTGGATAGACTGGAACAAATTTTCAAGGATACCTGTAGTAAATGGGAATCAAGTGTCATGGAGTTCAACGGTGAATCAGATCATGTACATCTTTTGATTCAATATCCCCCTCAAGTTCAGTTGAGCAAGTTAATCGGGAATCTCAAGACTGTATCTAGTCGTTTAATTCGTAAAGATTTTTCTGAACATCTCAATCGCTTCTATTACAAGCCTGTATTCTGGACTGGCTCGTATTTTGTAGCTAGTTGTGGTGGTGTTACTATCGAGCAGTTGAAAAAATACGTTGAACAGCAATCAGTACCAAATTAAATCGTGATGAAGCGTTTGTTTGTTGGTGGCAATTTCAACCCGATAAAAGAAGCGGTAGTTGGAAAGGTAGCATAGCCGAACATCGTAGACGTATTCGCAAAAGTTTCCAGGATTCCCCCAGTCTTCAACCATATCTTGAAAGGGTATTTTCTGAATGCTATTCGGATGCAATAGAACAAGCAAGTGCTGAAACTGGATTGGCCATAGAGACATTTCCGCCATTATGCCTCTACACTTCTGCTGAGGTTCTCGATTCTAATTTTTGGCCAGACTTGCTGTCAGATGGGATGACTGAAAACTAGGATAATTAACCCCACCTAAAAAAATATAATACCCAGAGCCCCGACAACTTCTGCGAAGTCGGGGCTCGAAAAATCATGGACTAGACAATGCTTGGAATATTGGTGCTATTCTATCAGAATTATTATTGCAACGCAGAACCACACGACAGCAGAATACCCCTAACATCACACTTATGTCTGACTCTCCTCCATCCCAAATTTCCCCAGAATCCTCCCCAGATAGTACAGCTACAGACAACCGCAGTGCTAAAACTCGGCAACTGTTGGGTATGAAAGGGGCTGCTAGCGGGGAAACTTCCATTTGGAAGATTCGCTTGCAACTGATGAAGCCGATTACTTGGATTCCCCTAATTTGGGGCGTGGTGTGCGGGGCGGCTTCTTCTGGTAACTATACTTGGAACCTAGAGAATTTTGCGATCGCAGCAGCTTGTATGTTGATGTCAGGGCCGTTGCTGACAGGGTACACTCAAACTTTGAACGATTTCTACGATCGCGACATCGACGCGATTAACGAGCCCTACCGCCCGATTCCCTCCGGGTTGATCTCCATTCCCCAAGTAGTCACACAAATTTTGGTATTATTAGCCGCAGGCATTGGCGTCGCTTGTGCTCTAGACTTGTGGGCTGGTCACGAATTCCCGATCATGACTGTTTTGACTCTCGGCGGCGCATTTTTGGCTTACATCTACTCTGCGCCCCCGTTGAAACTCAAGCAGAATGGCTGGTTGGGAAATTACGCCCTGGGTGCTAGCTATATTGCTCTGCCTTGGTGGGCTGGTCAAGCTTTGTTTGGTACACTAGATCCTACCATTATGATTTTGACCCTGTTTTACAGTTTGGCTGGGCTGGGAATTGCGATCGTCAATGATTTCAAAAGTGTTGAGGGCGATCGCCAATTAGGGTTAAAATCTTTGCCAGTAATGTTTGGCATCACCACCGCAGCTTGGATTTGCGTGTTGATGATCGACATATTTCAAGCCGGGATTGCAGGTTACTTAATTAGCATCCACCAAAACCTGTACGCTGTCATCCTCTTGCTGCTGATCATTCCCCAAATCACTTTTCAAGATATGTACTTTTTGCGCAATCCTCTGGAAAATGATGTGAAATATCAAGCAAGTGCTCAGCCTTTCCTAGTATTGGGTATGCTGGTAGCAGCTTTGGCACTTGGTCATGCTGGTTTGTGAAAAGTTCTGAGTTGGGAGTTTTGAGTTAAACAGTTTTTAATTCAGAATCCCTAACTCAAGAATCTGTGCAATTGTATTGAATAAAAATGTCAAGTTAAAAATTAAAAATTGAAGAGGGCTAGCCTTTTTAATTTTTAATTTTTAATTTAAATTGATGAGGTGTGAAGGTCTAAACGTGGCAGAATTTTTCTCAAATATCAAAGATAAGTTGAGCAAAGTCACTAACGCAATAGGCGGTAATTCCGATCGAGAATTGCCTCACGCTGCGAATGGCACCGGGCTAACTTCGCCGGAATCCGAGGCCCAATTATCTACACAGACAACGACAGAAAGCTCAGAGTATGTGGTAGAAGATTCTCAACCTCTAAAAGAGTCAAAATTAGACTCGTCCAATAATCAATATCCCATAGTCAGACGGGATTGGGAAGGATTGAGGCGGTTAATTGCTTGGTGGGAAATTGAAGCTCAAGTTACCAACTTGCAAACTAAGGGAAAACAATTGTTTTCCCTTAGTTTGCGTAGGTGGGAAGCTAAATTGCCCAAAAAACGGAGGGGTGAATCGCAGGAAAATACCGAACTACAGGAAAATACCGAACTACAGGAAAATACCGAACTACAGGAAAATACCGAACTACAGAAAAATCCTCAGAAACTGAAGTTTCGCCACCCTCGATTTTGGATAGGAATCGGTGTTGCTAGTATTGGCGGTGGCGCTTTAATCTACTGTTTGTGGATTTTGCACACCTTAGATAAAAGTTTGCCGGATGTTAATGATTTGTCGGCCTTTAATCGCGATGGAACACTGACAATTAAGGCGGCAGACAGTACGATTTTGTTGCAATCGGGGCCTGCAACTAGAGATAAGTTGAAACTTAAAGAAATTCCCGAACAACTAATTCAAGCTTTTATTGCCATAGAAGACCGCCGTTTTTACGAACATCGCGGGGTGGATTATCAAGGTATTGTGCGATCGGTTGTTTCTAATTTAGTGGCGAGAGATTTGGTGCAGGGCGGCAGTACCATTACGCAACAATTAGCTCGCGTTGTTTTTCTCAATCAGGAAAGAAGTATTCGGCGGAAGCTTCGGGAGGCTCTTTTGGCTCGGAAAATTGAGCGAGAGTTGAGCAAAGAACAAATTTTAGAGCGCTATTTAAATCTGGTTTATTTGGGTTCGGATGCTTACGGAGTGGGGGATGCGGCTTGGGTTTTCTTTAGCAAAAAAGTCGATCAGTTGACTTTGGCAGAGATGGCAACTTTGGCGGGTTTACCTCCGGCACCGAGCGAATATTCGCCTTTAGTTAATCCGAATTTTGCTAAGAAACGCCGCAATCTTGTGCTGCAACAAATGCAGGAAGCGAAGGTAATTACTGAGGTTCAGGCGAAGGAGGCGATGGCGGAACCCATAGCTATTAAACAAAGTTCACCGAAGCGTTTTCAAGTGGTTGCACCTTATTTTGCTAGTTTCATTAGGAAGGAATTGCCGCGCTATGTTTCTAAGGATGCTTTGGAAGCTGGTGGTTTGACTGTTGAGACGACGGTGGATATGCAGTGGCAAAAAATAGCGGAACAGGTGGTTAAAGATGCGATCGAAGTTGATGGCCGCCGTCAGGGTTTTGAACAAGCAGCTTTAGTTTCTATGGACACTAAGACTGGGGAAGTTAAGGCCCTGGTAGGAGGTGGAAATTTCAAGGAAAGTGAATTTAATCGCGCTACTCAGGCTTTGCGGCAGCCCGGATCGACGTTTAAAGGGTTAGTTTATGCGGCGGCGATGGGGGCTGGTTTTTCGCCTTATGACAGCTATGAAGATGCGCCAATTATTATTGATGGCTATCAACCGAATAATTATGGCAAAAAGTTTAGCGGTTGGCGATCTATCTCTGATGCTTTAACGAGTTCGGTGAATGTGGTGGCTGTCAAGGTGTTGATGGATGTCGGGTTTGAACCGGCGATGAAATTAGCCCACGATATGGGAATTAAATCTAAATTGAGTCCGATTTATTCCCTGGCTTTGGGTTCTTCGGAGGTGAATTTACTGGAGTTAACTAATGCTTACGGTACTTTAGCAGCCCAAGGGAATTTTATTGAAGCTCACGGAATTAGTCGCGTGGTTAATCAGCGGGGAGATGTGATTTATCAGGCTGATTTTAAACCGAAGCAGGTTTTGGATCGGGATAGTGCTGCGATTACTACTTGGATGTTGGAGGGTGTTGTGCAAGGCGGTACGGGGGGGCCTGCGGCTTTGTCCGATCGCTCTGTAGCGGGCAAAACCGGTACTTCGGAAAAGGTCAGGGATTTGTGGTTTATTGGTTACATTCCGCAGGTTGTGACTGGGGTTTGGCTGGGGAATGATGACAATTATCCGACGGCGGGAAGTAGCGGTACGGCGGCGTATAATTGGCGCGATTTTATGAGTCAAGCGGTTAAGGGAATGCCGGTTGAGGAGTTTCCGAAGTTGCCGAAGTTGGAGGGCCGCAAAGGCAGTATTAAGGCGAAACCGGTGCAGCCGAATGAGATTATTCGGGGGATGATTGTGAATGATGATGGTGCGATCGTCCCTTACAATCCTAATCCTGAACCGAAGCGTCGCGAGTGGCAAGATCCTGGTTATCAAGAGCCGACTAATTATCAAGAGCAGACTCATTATCAAGAACCGCCACAATAAGCGAATTTTGAATTTTTCACCGCAGATTAAAGCAGATTAACGCAGATTAACGCAGATGTAATTGCGAATTTCAACTCTACAACAACCTAATTTCGTTTGAGCCGCACCATAAAAAAGCCGTCCATTTGATTTCGGTGCGGCCAAACTTTTACCCATCCTTCCGGTGATGGTTGGACGGGTAAATCTATTGTTGGCGGTTCGATTTGCCAGTGAGGATTGCTATCTAAGAACGATCGCACAATTTGTTCATTTTCTAAGGGATGGATTGTGCAAGTTGCGTAAACTAATACGCCGCCGGACTTGACAAATGTCGCTGCATTTGCTAATAATTCTGATTGCAATTGGGATTGTGTTTGGATGTTTTCGGGTGTGTGATGCCAGCGGGCGTCGGCGCGGCGGTGGAGGGTGCCGATCCCGGAACAAGGTGCGTCTAATAAAACTCTGTCTGCTAGGTTAATAAATTCTGGAAAATGGCGACTGTCTCCGGTATGAATTTGGATTGATTTCATCTGGAGTCTGTCTGCATTTTCTTTGAGTCTTTTGAGTCTATTTGCTGTTTTGTCGCAGGCATAAATCGTGCCTGTATCTTGCATTAATTCGGCGCTGTGGGTGGTTTTTCCTCCCGGTGCGGCGCAGACATCAATGATGGTTTCCCCTGGCTGTGGGTCGAGTAAATGGGTGACTAATTGAGCGCTGCTGTCTTGGATTGTCCACCAACCTTCGCTATATCCGGGGAGGTTTTGAATTGCGCCGGTGCTGCCATTTAGTCTTAGGGCTTGGGGTAAGTGTGGGAGGCGGCTAACGCTGATGTTTTGGGATTTGAAGGCGGTTTCGATTTGGGCGATCGAGCTTTTTAAAGGATTGATTCTGAGGTCAATTGTGGGGGATTGATTGAACCATTCGCAGAGTTGTTCTGTTTCGGTTTCGCCTATTTGTTCGAGCCACAATTCTACAATCCAGTCGGGGAAGCTGTGGATAATTCCTAGGCGTTGGATTGGATTTTCGGGTAATTTTAGGAAATTCAAACCCCCCCTAGCCCCCCCTTGGTAAGGGGGGGGATTAGAGGTAGAGGTGGTTTCAGTCTCTGGTTGCTGAGGGGAATCAGGATCACTCTTAGCCCCCCCTTGGTAAGGGGGGGTTGGGGGGGTTAAACGACTATACTGCCGCAATAAACCATTGACAAAACTGCTGAGTCCTGAAAAGCCGTTTTCTTTTGCTAGTTGAACTGTGGTATTGACGGCGGCGGAGGGGGGAATTTGAGTTAAGTATTCTAGTTGATATAAGCCTAAATGTAGGATGGTACGGAGTTCTGGCGGTTGTTGGGAGGATTTTTTTGTGGCTAGTTTGTCGATGATAAAGTCGATCGATCGCATTCTCCTGACACTACCATAGACTAATTCTGTGACTAAACGCCGATCGAGGTCGGTTAGTTGACAATTGCGGAAAGTGCGATCGAGGGCGACATCTGCGAATGCACCGCGACGGTGGACTTCGCGGAGTGCGATCAAGGCTATTTGGCGAGGATTTTGCATAAGATATTACATAAAAGGACTTACACAATGTTAAGTGTATAATGTAAATAAGTGCTTATTTATTTTACCATTTCCTGTTTCGAGTTTCTGTACCTGCGTTCTAAGGTAATATCTTATGACTCAAACATCTGTAAAAACTACCAAAAAAATCGAGCAACAAACTCCTTCGGAAGATGCGGAAAAAATGCTGCCCCTGGAAAATGGCGATCGGCTTTCGCAGCCCGAATTTCACGATCGCTATCTCGCCATGTCACACGTTAGCAAAGCTCAACTAATAGAAGGAGTTGTGTATATGCCATCCCCAGTACGTTCCAGAAGTCACGGTCAACCTCATGCCATGATTATAGGATGGTTGTCCAACTATTGGGTAGCAACACCAGGAGTTGATTTGAATGACAATGCAACGGTACTCTTAGATGGCGATAATGAACCGCAGCCCGATGCATTGTTGCGAATTGAAAATGGGGGAAATTCGCGCATTACTGATGATGATTACGTGCAAGGTGCGCCGGAATTGATTGTAGAAATAGCGGCTAGTACCGCGTCTTACGATTTGCACGATCAGAAAAAAGCTTATCGGCGAAATGGGGTGCAGGAGTATATTGTTTGGCAGATTAACGAAAAAAGTTTGTATTGGTTTAGGCTAGATAAAGGCAAGTATGTTTCTATTAAACCTGATGAGAATGGTGTTGTACACAGCGTAGTTTTTCCTGGTTTGTGGTTGGCTGTGACGGCTTTGTTGGAGGGTGATTTAGCGCAGGTGATGGCGGTGTTGCAGGAGGGAATTAATTCGGCTGAACATGGAGAGTTTGTTAAGAGTTTGTCTGGGAATTGATGGTAAGGGCGATCGAACTATCTTCCTTCTACAGTATTTCCGATCCCCCCTAGCCCCCCTTAGTAAGGGGGGGACAAGATCGTTGTCAAAGTCTGTCTTTTTAAGGAGGGACAATATAATTCAAAGTCAACCCCTACTCCCCTTATTAAGGGGGATTTAGGGGGATCTAGACTCGACTACAAGCGACATAAATCGTCGTGGGTTTCAAACTTCCTCTGGATTTATCCCCATTTCTCGCAATTTTTCCGATAGGCGATCGGCTTTTTTTTGCGCTTGTTCCATTTGTCTTGACAACTCCACATAAGACAAAAACTTTAGTCCGTCGGGACGATAAATTTCTAAGTCTCCCGATGCAGTTTCAAAACGTATTTCCAAACGCGGACTTACCCAACCCTCCATTGATTCAATATAGTTTAGTTTTCCCTCATTTCGCACCCAACCCATTAACTCATTATCATCTGGATCGTAGACATAATATTCTTCGACTCCATAATTATCGTAGAACTTAAAAAGCTTAAATATTGTTCCCATGCGGTTTCCCGGCGAGATGATTTCAAAGACAACTTGTGGCGCAATATTATCTTCAACCCACTGTTTGTAGGAACCTCTGTCACCTTTTGGTCTGCCAAAGACTACCATAATATCAGGTGATTGGCGAGTTTTGTTATCTCCTTCGACGGGATACCACAGCAAATCACCTGCTACAAAGACATTTTCGTTGTCTTTGAATAAGGCATCTATTCCGCCTTGAATTTTCACAATTAATTGGAACTGTTTCGTATTGTCAGACATGGGTTTTCCGTCGCTGTCTGGGTAGATGATTTCTGGCAAAGTTTGAGTGGGAATTGTTGCTGTCATGGGGATGACTCCATTGCTAGTAGCATCAATTTCTATTTTATACCTATTTTATAGTACATGGGCCCAGAAACCGGGTTTTTTTACGAAAAGACGCATTGTTACCGACAGATTAGGTAAAAAACCCGGTTTCTTTGTCGGAATGCGTAAGTCCTGTTTTACTTATTTGATGCGAGTTTGATATATGATTGGATATTGCGTGTTTGCGAACAGGTTACGGATAATTAACTCGGCATCTTCGGAACTAGCTTCGTTGTCTGGTTCGAGTCGTTGGAATGCGTCGTCTAAGGCGATGAGGCCTTCATCCCAACGATTCAATACGAGAATGGCGGCGCGATTGAAGAAGACAGATGAATCTCGATCGCCAAGTTCGATCGATCATAAGATTCTAAGGCTTCATCATAGCGTTTGAGGTTCTTGAGTACATCGCCTCGTAAAACCCAAGCCCTCGCATAATTGGAGTCAATTTCAATAGCTTTGTCTAAACATTCCAAAGCTTCATCGTAACGTTCCAGCCTATTTAAGAAGTATCCCTTTACTGACCAATCCTTTGCGTCGCCACGATTTGTTACCAACTTTTCCGCATATTCTAAAGCAGAAACATCATCTTTCTGTTCGCGACAATTTTCAATTTCATCAAAATAAGCCTTGAGAAGCGGGTCTTCTTCATTTCTCTCAATAGCCTCAAGCGCCCGCGTATAATATTCTCGTTCCATCACAGCATCAAGTGGAATCTGTTCCAAATTTTGCCGATACTCAAAATGACTTTCTTTGTCCGCAAAATCAACATCCGCCATCCTCAATCCCAATCGCTGCTGCAACTCTTTCCGCGTATACCAAAACCGCAAAAAATCCACAATTAATCGAATCGGTTGATTGCGCTGCTTCTTTACCTCCAGACAAAAACGCATCAATGGTTCCCGCAATTCATACCAAGATTCCCGTCCAGTTTCTTCATTTTTCACATAACCATTTTCTCGCAAATCTTTAAGTTGGCTAGATACAGTTCGCTGCTCAATAAAACAGCGTTTAGCAATTTCTTTGACTGGTGCAGCACCACCTCGATCGCACAAAAAATCAACTATCTTTCGTTGTTGATTTGAAATATATTTCATCCGATCCTGATAGTATGGCGTGAGATAATCCAGCATTGCCATGAACGGTTCTACCAATTGATCTAGCGATTCGCGGGTCATCAGAAAAGCGGAAAAAACCATATAGACGCGAGGAATGCCACCAGAAAGGTAATGGACAACTTTAATGCGATCGCGCCCTGTTGGACTTTGAATAAAAGATGCTAATTCACTATTCCCTTCTAAGTTAGCAATCTGATTTAACAAAGCTACAGCATCATCGAGCGTAAACTCATCTAATTCATGTAAATCGAAAAAGCCATAAAAAGGATTATTATAGAGCTTGACTCCATCAAAACAACTTTTTGATGTTGCCAAAATTGTCAAAAACGAATAATTTTGAATGTACGCCCTCAACTGCTTCTGCCCGAAATCCCCCAACCCGCTAAACAAGTCATCTAAATTTTCTGTTACAGTGTTACAGTGTTACACTGCCTTTAACAAGCAAACAAGCGCCCCTAGGTGGTACTAGAGACGCTCTCAATTGCTTATCAGTTTTCGGGAGCCACTGGCTGCAACCAGTAGCACAAGAAATGTTGTTTTTGGTCTATATAGACCGAGGATTTCTCAGGACTAATTATAACAGCGAACAGTTAAATCTGTTCACCCAGCCGATCGCTGTTTTGGTGGAAATTGGCTGCATTGAACGTGCCGCCGAATTAGTACAATGCTCAAAAAGCTCAATCTACGATCGGCTAAGGCAAAATAAACCCTATCTGCGGGAGGTTCCCACAGGTACATGGCAAATTTACTCGACAGGCAAAAAAGATGGCTCAATTCTTGTGAATGTTGCCTTAGTTTTTTATCCAAAAGATAAGCATTGGAGACTTGCTTGAACTCAAACCTCAAGGCTGCGTTAGTCCAAGCTTAACGCAGCCTTCTGCTCTTATTCGTAGTTAGGACTTGAGTCTTTGGTGGATTCTTGAAGAAGAAAGGACTGAAGTTTTTACTACAAACCTGTGAGTTTTATTTTAGTCTTGGGTGCGCGATCGCAATATCTCTCGCACTTCCATTAAAATTAGTCCCAACATATTTTTGCCACTCCCGTCTTTCCCACAACCCCAATAGTAATCAATGGGTGAATCTTCGACTATTTCCTGATCGCCAGTAGCTAGTAAAAATTCGCGAATTTCCCCATGAGTTTCAAATTTACGCAGGACAGCTTTTTTCATAATCTCGTCTTTCACCTGTTCCCAATCTGGACGCAGGGGAAGAGAGCGATCGCGCCCCATTTTCGCTGCATCTTTCGGCGTTTTTGCTTGGCGAATTCGATCGCTGTGAGGCGTACCCGGAAACTTTTGTGCTTGAAAATAATGCTCGCTAGTTGGCCAGTATTCTCCGTCTAACTCGAAGCCGCGATCGGAAAAATTAGAAAAACTGCCGTAGTCGCCGCGAGTGCTGTAGAAATAAATTGGCATAATATTGTATGGTTTTTTTATACGTTCCTGGATTCACGCGGTGCCAAAAACCCGGTTTCTGCGTGAATATCTGAAAGGAGTATCCAGGATTTTTCGGAGAAACCGGGTTTTTTTCGCTTAGTCCTATTATCATCATATCAAAACTAATGAGTCAGAATTCTGGTTTATTACCGTCACAATGCCTCCTCCGCCCCGCCTCAGCTCAAGATATGGGGTCAATTAGAATGTTGGTATGGAGCGCAAAACTCGATCCAACTCAGTTACGCTGGCAGCAATTCTGGGTGATAGAATGTGATGGGAATCTGGCTGCTTGCGGACAGTTGCGGAACTTTGCGGGAGCGCAAGAATTGGGCAGTTTGGTGGTGATGAAAGATTGGCGCGATCGAGGTTTAGGAAGCTACCTCGCCAAACATTTAATTGCACAGGCTATACAACCGCTATATTTAGAATGTTTGGGTTCCCGACGAGCCGCATTTTACACTCGCTTTGGATTTGTACAAGTTTCATGGCAAGAGTTGTCGCAGTCGCTTAAATTAAAATTCGGCTTGTCTCAATTGGCTAAAACTTTATTCAGAATTCCTGTCACAATTATGCGGTATCAAACAAATTTTAGAGACTCAAGTCTAGGGTTATAAGTAGATAGACTTACGCAGTCATCCTATGGATAGGGGCTTTTCTAGGGGGATTGCACAAGACAGGCTGATTTAGATGCTATGCGTAATTCCTGGGCAATTTACAGATCTTCCGGGTTTCGAGCTCCAGAGTGTGTAAATTCATAATTTACCTAGTCCTGTGTCAGTTGGCGTAAGTGGCACAGGAGTTTGGCTGAGGAATAGCCGGAAAAGCCTATAAAATCGTTGTTCCCCTGGTCAAAATTGTCCTGTGCCATTACCAGGGCCGGAAAGTGTAATGCCGATCGCACCAAAGACATTTGACTTCTGGCAAATTAGTAAATGTAAAGCAAGTGAGTCACAACTTAGTCAAACAATCCCACCCAAAAAGCCCACCCAAAAATCTCACAGTTTCACAGCAGCAGTAATGCGGAATCAGTCAATCTCTAATGTAGGTAACAACATCCACCCTTGAGATAAATCCCACTAACTACCAAACCAGTAAATCCTGAATTCAGTCCCTAGCAATTACTGGATTGATGATGACTCAAAACAGATTCTTAATTCCCTTAAACATTTCCAAAACTCTTAGCATTTTATCCCGATCGAAGGAGAAAAGGCAAGAACAATGAAATATAAGGGTAATAAATAAATCTCCACCCAGGAAATGCAGCCTCTCAAATCGCATACAAACAAAATTACATTATATACTAATACAAAAGGAGTCAGGGATATGTTCAACGTAGTAAAAGCTTTCGGTTCTATTTTTTCCGCTAAAACCTACAGCACAGCAGATAATATGTTAATCGACAATTACATCAACACTAATTTCAACTACTTCAACGAAGAAGCAGTTGTCGATGAATCAATTTACCCAAATCAAACTGGCCGCGTCCGTTTCCAAGGTAGCTGGTGGCCCGCACGGTGCGATCGCCAAATCACCTTAACACCGGGAGACACCGTTTATGTCATCGGCATTAACAACATCACTCTCTTAGTTTCCCTCGCTCCCGCAGACTAAACGAGAATGCGATCGAAACTTCCTAAATTTTCACACCCACATCTGATGTCGGCAGGGTTTATTCTAATAAACCCTGCCTTTTGTATGCTTAAATAAGTTGAGACACTTACTAACCAGATTTAAACCAGTGAACTTTCAATCAGTCATTGCCACCTTAAACAAATTTTGGAGCGATCGAGGCTGCCTGATCGCCCAATCCTACGACACAGAAAAGGGTGCAGGAACCATGAATCCCCACACCTTTCTCAGAGCAATTGGGCCCGAACCTTGGTCAGTTGCTTACATCGAACCCTGTCGTCGTCCCACCGATGGACGTTATGGCGAAAATCCCAATCGCTTTCAACATTACTATCAATATCAAGTCCTAATTAAACCATCTCCTCCTAACATCCAAGAAATCTATTTAGACTCGCTGAGAGCATTAGGAATTAGACCAGAAGACCACGACATTCGCTTCGTAGAAGATAACTGGGAATCTCCTACATTAGGAGCTTGGGGAGTCGGCTGGGAAGTCTGGCTCGACGGCATGGAAATCACCCAATTTACCTATTTTCAACAGTGTGGTAGCATTGATTGTCGCCCCGTATCCATTGAAATTACCTACGGACTAGAACGCCTCGCAATGTATCTGCAAGAAGTCGATTCTATGACCAAAATTCAGTGGAAAGATGGCATCACTTACGGCGAGGTTCACCTGCAAGGAGAAATAGAACAGTGTACCTATAACTTTGAAGCTTCTAATCCAGAATTGTTGTTTACGCTGTTTGGACTGTACGAACAAGAGGCAGAACAATTGACCAAGAAAGGATTAGTTTTGCCTAGTCTTGATTATGTGCTAAAATGTTCTCACACTTTCAATTTATTAGATGCGAGAGGTGTGATTTCGGTAACGGAAAGAACTCGGTACATCACCAAAATTCGCAACTTGGCGCGGCGGGTGGCTCAGCTTTATTTAGAACAGCGAGAAAAGCTGGGATTCCCCTTAGAAAAAGCAGTAAAAGCCTGAGAAGGAAGAAGGGCACGATACGGATACACGGATGAATTTAGTTGCGATCGTCCTCGACTCATACCAATTTTATAGGTCGTTGCAGAGAATTCCGATCCCCCCTAACCCCCCTTAATAAGGGGGGGACAAGATTCCGATCAAAGTCCCCATTCTTAAGGGGGATTTAGGGGTATTGAAATATGTGCAACTTTTTGGGATTTTTAATTAATTCAATGCCTAATTATTCAGAAAATAATACAGAAACAACTCCTCAATTGCGACTTGAGGGTGTAAGTTTTAAAACACCGATCGGCTCAAATTGTTTGCTGGAAAATATCTCGTTTCAGGTACACAAGGGCGATCGCATTGCGATTGTGGGCCCTTCTGGTGCGGGGAAAACAACCCTGTTGCGGCTGCTAAACCGACTCAGCAGCCCCACAAACGGCGCAATTTATCTCGAAAATAGGGAATATCGGCAAATTCCGGCGATCGAACTTCGCAGACAAATCACCCTAGTTATTCAAGAATCGAAGCTTTTGGGAATGTCTGTGCGAGAAGCACTCGCCTATCCTTTGAAACTGCGGGGCGTGAATTCATCAAACATTGCTGAGAGAATTAGCGGGGCGATCGCACAATTGCGTATACCCGAAGAATGGCTCACACGTACCGAATTGCAACTCTCAGTAGGCCAAAAACAACTCGTGGCGATCGCCCGCGCTATCATTCTACAACCAAAAATCTTACTGTTAGACGAGCCAACATCCGCCCTAGACGCAGGAAAAGCTCACTACCTTGTGCAAGTATTGACAGAGCTAACTAACAGCAAAACCACTATTTTAATGGTAAATCACCAATTAGAATTAGCCCAGGAATTTTCGACGCGAGTTTTATATTTACAGCAGGGTAAACTCCTTGAAAACGCTATTTCTGAGCAGATGAATTGGGGGGAAATGCGGCAAAATTTAATCAAAGCAGAAGCAAAAGCAGAACAAGAATGGTGAATATAGAAAATTGGAGGCAGAGCCTCCGGATCGGCGTTAATAGTAGGGTGCGCCATGCGCACCGGTGCGCAATGCGCACCGGATCGGCGTTAATAGTAGGGTGCGCCATGCGCACCGGATCGGCGTTAATAGTAGGGTGCGCCATGCGCACCGGATCGGCGTTAATAGTAGGGTGCGCAATGCGCTCCGGATCGGCGTTAATAGTAGGGTGCGCAATGCGCACCGGTGCGCAATGCGCACCCTACAGAATCAATGTGCTCCCCCAGCACCCGCACCCGCTTTCACATTTTTAAAGCCCAAAATGGCAATCCCACTTAATAGCAAAGCAATGCCCACAAAGTAAAAACAATCATTAAAAGCCATCACATAAGCTTCCCGGCGAACAATATTATCAATTGCCTTAATTGCCTGATCTTGCGCCACGCTTAAATCAGCACCGCGACTCACAAAAAACTGAGTCATTTGATTGATTCGCTCCTGCGTCGCCGGAGCGTATAAAGAAACAGATTCCCCTAAACGATTCGAGTGAAATTGCTCCCGCTGCGTCACCAAAGTTGCTAACGCCGCAATCCCGATCGAACCTCCCATATTTCGCATCATATTAAACAAACCAGAAGCCGAACCAGCCTCGTGTTTCTCCATACCAGCAGTCGCAATAGTTGACAGCGGTATCATAATTAAAGGCTGCCCCAAAGCTCGGACTAATTGCGACCAACATAACTGATCGATCCCCGTATCATGAGTCATACTGGCATTCATAAAACAACTCACCGCAAACAAACTCACACCGATACCAATCATCAGCCGCATATCCATTCGCTGCATCAATTTCGGCATCATCGGTACGATGAATAACTGCGGCACCCCAGCCCACATAATCACCTCGCCAATTTGCATGGCATTGTACTGCTGAATTTGACCTAAATACAGTGGCAAAATAAACACTGAACCGTACAATCCTACTCCCAAGGATACATTGACAATCGTAGCTAAACCGAAATTGCGGCGAGTCAGCAACCGCAAGTTAATAAAAGGTTTTTTTCGCGTTAGTTCAATCCAGAAAAAAGCGCCGAGAAAAATTGCTGCAATGATGCTTAAACGGACAATATAATCCGAACTAAACCAGTCTTTGCGGCTTCCTTCTTCTAACACAACTTGCAGAGAACCTAAGCCAATTGCCATCGAGATAATTCCCCACCAGTCGCCCCCTTTTAGCAGTGACAATTGCATCGGCTTAGGGTCAACTGCGTACCAAACAGCAGCTAGCAGCAGCATCCCCGGAACAAAATTTAAATAAAAGACATATTGCCAGCCGTAATTCTCAGTCAGCCAACCTCCGAATGTGGGCCCGATGGATGGTGCAAAAGTAGCTGTCAGTGCAAACATCGCCATGCCAATTGGCTGTTTTTTGGGCGGCAAATTGGTTAGTAAAAATGCAAAAGCCATCGGAATTAAAATGCCACCTGAAAACCCCTGCAAAGCCCGAAATACAATCATTGAATTCAAGTTCCACGCCCAAGCGCAGCACATGGAAAAAAACGTGAAGAAGGCTGCATTTACCAAGATGTATCGGCGCACAGAAAATACTTGGGACAGCCAACCAGTCATCGGAATTACGACGATTTCGGCGACTAGATAGGCGGTGGAAATCCAAGAGCCTTCTTCTAAGGTTGCGCCTAATGCTGCTTGAATGTCTTTGAGGGAAGCGTTGGTGATTTGAATGTCCAAAACTGCCATGAATGCGCCGAGAATTGTTCCCATAACCCCGATCCAGGTTTTAAAGGGAACGTGATCGCTCTGTTGTTGTAGAATTGCACTGGGGTTTGCCATTGGTTTTACCTCTGGTGTAATTAATTTGGATTTTTTAACCGCTCCAGCGCCAGAGGGCGCAGAGAAAGAGAGGGGAATATAAGAGAGAAATAAGGAGGGAGAGTGTTTGACAAGTTGTTTAGGAGATTAAACCCATTTTTTGATAAATTGGTCGGATTAAGTGTTCTAAGGCTGGCAACTGTTTGGTGAAAACTGCTGAACCTAAAATACAAATTACTCCTCCAATTATGACTGTATTGGGAGCGCCTATATAATTGGCTAATCCACCTGCAAGTAAATTGCCAAATGGTGTGATTCCAAAAAATGCCATTGTGTAAATGCTCATCACTCTGCCACGTTTTTCGTCTTCAACTATTGTTTGCAAAAATGTGTTTCCTGCTGCAAATTGCAAGATGAAACCTATCCCTACAAACAACAGCATGATTAATGATAACCATAAAACTTGTGACAGGGCAAAACCGATTAGTCCTAATCCCATTATTGCTGGTGAAATGGCAATTATTTTGCCGATGCCAACAACTGTTTTTCGGGTTGTTAAATAAATGGCTGCGGCGAAGGCTCCTATTCCAGAAGCTGCCATCAAAAAGCCTAGGGTTTCTGGACCACCATGCAGAATTTTAGTTGCAAATATTGGGACTAGCACGGTGTGTGACATTCCGGCAAAGCTGACTAATGCTAATAGCATTAAAATGGCTCTAATTGGCGGAAATCCAAAGGAATAAACGAATCCTTCTTTTAATCTTTGTAAGGGTTTTGTATTGGTTTCGGCAATTTTTCTCGGTTTGAGCTGCATTGCTAACAAACCTGCTATGACGGCTATGTAACTGATTCCGTCTATTAGGAAACAATAACTTGGGCCGACTGTGGCTATCAGCAAACCGGCAATTGCTGGCCCGATTAATCGGGAGCCGTTGAACATTGAGGCATTAATTGCGATCGCCTGTGCTAAATCTTCTTTTTTTTCTACAAGTTCTGGTACAAAAGCTTGGCGGGCTGGCGCGTCAAAAGCATTAATTGCTCCTTGACATAAACTCAGGACAATTATCTGCCAAATGTTGATAATTCCTGTTAGTGCTAAAAATGCTAGGGTTAAGGATTGAATCATTGCCAATATTTGAGTGGCAATGAGCACTCGGTGGCGGTTCCATCTATCTATTAAAACTCCTGCAAAAGGCAGTAATATTAGTGTGGGAATTTGACTTGTGAATCCAACTAAGCCCAGTATCCAAGGTGATTGACTTAAGTTGTATACCAGCCAAATCGTAGCGACTTGCGTCATCCAACTGCCAATCAGTGAGATGCCTTGTCCTGCAAAAAACAGGCGATAATTTCTCGATCGCAGCGCGCGAGGAAGTTGTATATTTTTAATTTTGGCTAGTAGATTCATTTGATATTAAGTCTAGTTAATTACAGATCGATCCTGTACGGGCATTGGGCATTGGGCATTGGGCATTGGGCATCATGATATGACAGTAGGGCTATAGCTATCCTATTTGATTTGTCAAGATTTTTTTAGGGTAAGTAAGCCGACTTAAAAAACAGAGTAGCTAGATACCCGACTTCTTTAAGAAGTCGGGTATCTAACAGCTCATTTTACCGATCGTTTACGATTGCTATATGAGCCGGAGGTTCTATTTTTCGGTTCCCGAAAACCAGGAAACGAGATATTTCTTCCCGCAACCCCATTCCCCTTTTTCTAATCAATGCTCAATAGCCAAGTGCCGAGGTAACGCAGCAAGGGCACGTCTCCGGGGGTGCGGATGCGGACGTTGAAATGATACATTCCACCTGGCGATGGGTTTCTGACGTTGGAGAGTACAACCTCAATATTGTTGCCGGCAGGAATTGGCTCTTTGGGATAAATTTCTATGAAACGATTTTCTTTGTCCCAGATTACTTCTTGCAATTCGATTGTTTTGTCTTTGACGCGCACTTTAATGTCTTTTTGATCGAATTCGCCTTTGTAGTAGTCTGGATAGGAAATGTTTAGTTGCGCGATCGCTAAACTTACTTTTTTGGCAGGAATTCGCAGCCGGTATCTGTCGCCACTCATCCCGGCTTTGCCGTAATCTAAGCGGTAGTTTAACTGATTGGCGCGATCGGGACCGCCGAAAATTGTGAATCCCGGCATTCCTTGAGCTAAACTAATAGCGGGTAATCCAGTCAGCAAGCAACTTGTAACCGCTAGTGCTGAAAATAATCGTCGCATAACAACTCCTCTAATTAAATTTACGATCGAACCTTGAATATTTAGCAAATATTTAGTGCTGACAATTTGCTATTAGCTCTCCAATATTACCGACTCTCTGAGAAATTTGATGAGGGCGATCGCTTAACAATATAGGTGAATTTTTTGATGCCATATCCCAGGCTGATATTCAAGATACAGAATTAGTCAGCATATTAGTATATCATGGGATGCAACAAAGTTAACAGTTTAGCGAATTTCAATCTATAAGACAAGTTAAAGATACGGCTCGAATTTGGGCGATCGGCTTTACTATCAACGTGAGAAGTTTAGGGTAACGGCTGCTCCAATGTAAAGCAAGGCATCTGGCGGTTAAAAATCGCACTTCCAGAAACCTGCGGAGGCGCGTGAGTGTCTGTGTAGGCGCGGTTTCAACCAGACAAGGGTTAACTAGAGTAAAGGAGAATTCATGAAATTAGCGATCGCAAAAGAAATAGCAGCAGGCGAGCGCCGGGTGGCTTTAGTACCCGACGCTGTAGCCAAATTGGTAAAACAAGGCGTAGAAGTTTTGCTTGAGGCCGGTGCCGGAGCAAAATCCTTTTTCTCGGATCTTGCTTACGAAGAAGCCGGAGCTCAGATTGTCGCTGATACCGCTGCGCTGTGGGGCGAAGCTGATGTCGTCGTCAAAATCGGGGAATTGCAAGAGTCAGAAGTTCATCAACTCCGGGAAGGAGCAGTTTTCATCGGATTTTTGAATCCTTTGGGAAATCCGGCTTTGGTGCAGCGTTTAGCCGATCGCAAAATAACTGCATTCAGCATGGAAATGATCCCGCGCACCAGTCGTGCTCAAAGCATGGATGCGCTGTCATCTCAGGCTAACGTCGCTGGTTACAAAGCGGTACTGATCGCCGCCGCTGCTTTACCGAAGTATTTTCCGATGCTGACAACGGCGGCGGGTACGATTCGCCCCGCGAAAGTCTTGGTAATGGGTGTGGGCGTTGCGGGCTTACAGGCGATCGCCACAGCCCGTCGTTTGGGCGCAGTAGTCGAAGCCTTTGACATCCGCCCGGAAACAAAAGAACAAGTGCAAAGTTTGGGTGCTAAATTTATTGATGTCGAACTCAAGGAAGAAACTGTAGCAGCAGGCGGCTATGCTAAAGAATTATCAGAAGCGGCTAAAGAACACACCCGTCAAGTGCTTACCCAGCACGTCGGCGCTTCCGATGCAGTGATTACAACGGCTCAAGTTCCTGGTAGAAAAGCACCGATTTTAGTTACCAGAGAAATGGTTTCTCAAATGAAACCGGGAGCAGTAATTGTTGACCTCGCGGCGGAACAAGGCGGCAATTGCGAGTGCACGGAAGCGGGGAAAGATGTTGAATGGAACGGTGTTAATGTGATTGGGCCGATTAATTTGCCTGGGTCAATGCCGGTACACGCTAGCGAAACTTACTCGAAGAATGTCTCGTCTTTACTTCAGTTGATGCTGAAAGATAAAGAGCTAAATTTGAATTTTGAAGATGATATCATTGCTGGTGCTTGTGTGGCTCGCGACGGCGAAATTAGTAACCAGCGAGTGCGGGATGCTTTGACTGCTGAGGCTTCAGTAGTCAGTTAGATTCTGTCGTTATGAGGCTCTGCCCATTGGTGATAACTTAACGTTAAACCCACCGTCTCTCTTGTTTCTATCGAAGTCTCGATCCCCCCTAACCCCCCTTAACAAGGGGGGGACAAGAAGTATTCTCAAAGTCCCCCTTCTTAAGGGGGATTTAGGGGGATCGAGACTCGACTAAAAGCGACATTTATTATGGGTTTCAGTCTTAAGTTGTCACCAATAGCCCGGAGGCTAGGAACGAGTTATTTCCAATTACCAATTACCAATTGTTATGGCAGAAGGATTGATTGCAGGTTTAGTGGTGTTTACTCTAGCGTCGTTTGTGGGATTTGAAGTGATTAATAAAGTCCCGCCGACGCTGCACACACCTTTGATGTCGGGCTCTAATGCGATTTCTGGAATTGCGGTTTTAGGCGCAATTCTGATTTCTGGCAAAGGCAATGTCACTGTTACTTCGATTTTGGGGACGATCGCGATCGCCCTAGCCACAATTAACGTTGTCGCCGGTTTCTTAGTAACCGATCGAATGCTACAAATGTTCAAGAAAAAAGAGGTTAAAGCGTGAGCGATTTTCTGCCAAGTGCCATTCAACTAGGTTATTTAGTTGCCGCATCTTTGTTTATTGTCGGTTTGAAACAGTTGGGATCGCCCGCAACTGCGCGTCAAGGGAATGTGTTAGCTGCGATCGGGATGTTAATTGCGATCGTTGGTACATTGCTGGAAAAGCAAGTAGTCAGCTACGAATTGATTGTTGTCGGAATGATCATCGGTTCCATTTTGGGAACAATTATGGCGAAAACCGTGGCGATGACGGATATGCCACAGATGGTGGGTTTGCTTAACGGTTTTGGGGGCGCGGCTTCTGCACTCGTTGCTGTGGGCGAATTCTGGCGCTATCTCAGCATCCCAGAATCGCCGACTCCAGACGCGACAATCACGATCCTTTTGGGCGTGTTGATTGGCGGAATCACTTTCACTGGTAGCCTTGTGGCGTTTGCGAAGCTGCAAGAATTGCTACCGGGTGCGCCGATGACGTTTCCGCTGCAACAGCCCTTTAATGCTTTACTGGCGATCGCGCTTTTAGCCGGCAGCGGTTATATGCTGACGAATCCCGAAAATGTGCCGGTATTCCTCGGTTTAGTGGCGATTTCAAATATTCTGGGGATCATGTTTGTGCTCCCGATTGGGGGTGGCGATATGCCCGTGGTGGTTTCGCTGCTTAACTCCTATTCGGGGATTGCGGCGAGTGTGGCTGGGTTCATTTTGATGAACAATATGCTGATTATCGCTGGTGCTTTGGTGGGTGCGTCTGGTATTATTTTGACGCAAATCATGTGCAAGGCGATGAATCGATCGCTTGGTAGTGTGCTGTTTAGCGCGTTTGGTAGTGGCGGCAAGACTGCTGCTGCTGGGGGCGCTGCGGGTGCTACTGATAAAACTGTTCACACCATTGATATTGAAGAAAGTGCGATGATGTTGGGTTATGCGCGATCGGTTGTGATCATTCCGGGCTACGGGATGGCTGTAGCGCAAGCACAACACGCCGTGCGCGAGTTAGCCGACGGTTTGGAAAAAATGGGAGTTGACGTGAAATACGCGATTCACCCGGTGGCTGGGCGGATGCCTGGGCACATGAATGTGTTGCTAGCAGAAGCAAACGTGCCTTATCCGCAGTTGTATGATATGGACGACATCAATCCGCAGTTTGAAGAAACGGATGTGGCGTTGGTAATTGGTGCGAATGATGTGGTGAATCCGGCGGCGCGTTACGATACGGCGAGCCCGATTTATGGGATGCCGATTTTGGAGGTTGATAAGGCTAAGCATACGATCGTGATTAAGCGCGGGATGAGTGCTGGTTTTTCGGGTGTTGATAATGAGTTGTTTTATAAGGATAAGACGATGATGTTGTTTGGTAGCGCTAAGGATGTGGTTGCCAAATTGGTTGCTGAGGTGAAGCAGTTGTAGGATTGCGAGGCCGAGAAACCGGGTTTTTTACGACAATATTTCGCTGTAGTCGATAGATTTGATGAAAAACCCGGTTTCTTTGGAGAAACCCGGCGGTTGAAACCGCGTCTACACAAACAAAGTCCGCCTTCGCGGACTAAGAAAATGAGCGGGTATTTAAGCTGATTTGATATCAATATTCTTCAGTCGGCGGAGGCCGACTTCGTTTGTGTAGAAGCGATTTCAATCGCCGAATCTTATAAGGTATAATAGCATTAAACGAATTCAGGAAACATTTCCATGAACAGGCAAAAAATACTCCTAGATCCGGTTTTACCGACAGAAGAAGAAACAAAAGCTATCAAATTGTTGGATAAAATGCAAGGTATGGCAATTCTACCAGTACCGCAAGCTAGCTCTAAAACTCTACTTCCACTATTGATGTATTTCTTAGCGATTCCAACCCAAAACGGAACATTTCTTTCTTTGAAACTCTTGGCAGCACAATTTATAATTGCATCGTAATATCTGCCACTATAGTACAAAGATTCAATTTCTGATGATTTCATAATGCTTTTTGAATTTGATTCGTTTAGTATACTAGCTTTGAATGTATAAGGGAGAACTCCAGTATCCAGTAGAAATTGAAGTTCTCCCTCGACGGTCTCGTTTTCTTGACTCAATTAAGACTCAGAACCAGATGCTTCCTCCGATTTTAACGTATTATCCCCCTGACTATTCCAAGGTTGCGGTGGTTTTGCTGACTCCAGAAGATTACCAAGGATTATAGTCTTACTGCTAAGAAAACTGTCACGAGTCTTGTAAACATCCAGACCGAATGGTGTAAGTTCGGTCAACTCATTCATGTCTAGCTCTTCGTGCTTTTGATTACTCATTTTTTACTCCTTTTTTGCTGTTGAACATCCGCCAATCCAATTAATAAATGACTGGGATTGACGAATACTTTGACTTCGCCATGTGATTAAGCTATTGAGCTTTCGCGCAAGTGAGTGTAGATAGATTGCGCTTCTGGCGAAAGATTACTATTTGGATAAGCAAGTTGATACCAATATCGACCAACTTCACGTAATCCCTCAGTTCCTTGACTTCGTGCTTCCAACTCTTGTTGATTAAGTTTTTGGGCCGCAGCAATTAAAGCTGGTCTTAACTTAGTTAGTTCAAACTGATGAAGTATTCTTTGGTTGGGTTCTATACAAAATACACCAGCTTGATAAAGGGTTTGAAAAAACATTAATCCCACGGAAATTCGCAGAACACTTTGATCGGTTTTGATAGAATCTACATAAGCTCTATATCCATAATTAAAAAATCTGAGCGCAAATACACTAAATGCGAATATATCCACTTGATAAGCGGTCAAGTCAAGATGTTCTGCCCACCTGATAGCATTAAGACAAGCACGAAATTCCTCTACAGCCTCATGAAGTAGACAACTCTTGGATTTATCGAATGGCCAACAACCAGCAAAATGACCTCGATTATGTGCCTCCATGTGCACAAGTGAAAATAGCTTTGCTTGCTCCTCCAAGAGCGACTTGTCTACTTCTCGCAATCCATAAATAACTTTTGCTGCTCTCATAATTGAAGTCTTGAAGTTCTGTTCAAGAATAGTAGCATTGATAACGTACCGTCTATCGAAATCTTCAATATCTCCATTACTGTCTTTAAAACCTCCATTACTGTCTTTATAAGCCACTTGAAAAACAGCGAAATCATCAGCATTATTGGTACTTTCAACACCCTGAGATACTACTGATTCACTAAAGTCTGATACTGCAATTGGCTCAATGAACATAACTGGCTTTGGCTCCTGCTTGCACATGAGTATTGAGTCATCACGTACTTTAGCACTTGCGATGTCAAACTTAAAGCGTATTTCTGAAACCTCGGATGCAACTCGACCTATCATCCACGCATAGCGCTGATTATTATTAATTATTACAGGAGCTATCCATGCAACAGGTTGTTGATAGGTAACTGGTAAGTCAAATAAATACTCATTTATTATTCTATTGTTACCCTCGATCGAGCATATTAGTGCATGACAAAGGTTGTCAGGAAGATCGATCGCCTCGATCCGCTGAATCAAAAGTTGTTCTGTTAAGCTATCTGACAAACGGAACAAGTTCAGTAGTTCTTGCCATTGGGTCTCTAATGCAGTAATCATCTTGCTTGGGTACTGAATAGTGCAGGGACTTTTTGTAATTTCCATATAGTAGACTTTTATGTCACAATCTGAAAAGCGGAAAAAGACGGATCTTTTCTAACTTTTGATGTACAAGTCGGATCTAGACGGATCTAGACGGATCTGGACGGATCTAGACGGATAAAGTCGGGTATAATAACCCCAGTTCTCTCACATCTATGCTGATGGACATTCACCAGGTATTAGAATTTGTAGATAAAGTTGTCTATGCCAAGACAGGCAAACGTCTAAATGACTTGCAGCGCGGAATTATCGAGGGAACACTGAAACAACAAAAGTATTCTGAGATTGCAGATACTTATCGTCTTACAGAAGGTCACGTTAAAGATGTGGGTTACGAACTTTTACAAATGTTATCTAATGCCTTTGATGAACCTGTTGATAAAGGTAATCTTAAATCAGTCCTAGAACGGCAAGGAAATCTGAATATCTCGGATTGTACTTTTGGTAATAGCAATATTATTGGCTATATCAACGTTTGTTCCGATCGCCCTACTGCTACCCCAGATGAAAATCAGCCTAAAACTCCTGACTTTCAACAGGCAAAGGATAAAGCTAAGATTGAAATGGTTGGTAAGTTACGGCAGTTTGGCTTGAGCGACGAGCAAATTGCAGAGGTGCTGCGGCTAACCTTGGAGGAGGTTAAGCAGGTTGATAAAGCGTTATAATCTAACTAATAAGAGAAAATGAGGAAGCATAAAAGATGGCGCGAATTTGCTATAATAAGACTTATGCACTCCGACAAAGAAACCGGGTTTTTACCTAATCTATCGACAGCAACGAAATATTTTCGTAAAAAACCAGGTTTCTGGGCCCCGTGCTAAGTCCCCATAATTAAATTTCCCATTGAACCCAATATTAGGTAAAATTATTTGGGTATCTGAGGATAAACTATATGCGCTTGGTTAAATATATTGCGATCGCCATTGTCAATGCTTTCGGTGTCGTCATCGGTATCATCTGGGTGGCTGTGCCCGCAACGCTGGCTCAACCTTCCCTCAACTACCAACTCCAAATCTCCCAGCGACAGCCAGAGGGCGAAACTCCCCAATCGCTTTCGGAACTCTACAAATTGCGCGATCGCCTTAAACTAGAATTAGACCAACTTGCCAAAACTCCCGATACCCCGTTTTTCTCAGAACCCTGGAAACAACACATCCAGCGCCAAAAATTACAAACTCTCGTACAGCAGCTCGAAAATGTGACAATTCGCATTCAAATCGAAGAAAGAGCTAAAAATACTTGGGATGAATCTGCTAAATTAGCCACTCAAGCTGTCGTAATCGGACGCACCGCTAAGGCTGAACCTGCTACTTGGGAACAGTCGCAATACCTGTGGCATTTGGCGATCAATACACTCCGCCAAATTCCTCGCGGTTCTTTTTTGGCTAATCGGGCGATCGACAAAACCATCGAATATCAAGGCAACCTAACTGTCGCCACCTATGAACTGCAAATTGCACGTTCTCTTCAAAAAACTTTAGAAGAACAACAACAGAAAAAAGAGTTACAGAGACAAGAGATAGAGAAAAAAGAACAAGCCCGAAAAGAGCTAGAAAGACAAGAATTTGAGCAGAAAGAACTTGCCAAAAAAGAGTTAGAAAGACAAGAATTTGAGCAGAAAGAACTGGTCAGAAAAGAGTTAGAAAGACAAGAATTTGAGCAGAAAGAACTGGTCAGAAAAGAGTTAGAAAGACAAGAATTTGAGCAGAAAGAACTTGCCAGAAAAGAGTTAGCAAAACAAGAACTAGCCCGCCAAGAATTAGATAGAAAAGAACAAGCCCGCCAAGAATTAGCCCGCCAAAAATTAGAAAAACAAGAATTAGCCCGCCAAGAATTAGCCCGCCAAGAACTAGCTCGCCAAGAACTAGCCCGCCAAGAACTAGCCCGCCAAGAACTAGCTCGCCAAGAACTAGCCCGCCAAGAACTAGCTCGCCAAAAATTAGAAAAACAAGAATTAGCCCGCCAAGAATTAGATAGAAATCAACCAACAACTCCCCAACCAACTACTCAAGAAACTCTCACACCAACTCCCGGCCAACTTTTGCCCGCCCTGTCACCGTCTAACTTTTTCTTTGCGGGAGATACTAACAGAGACGGCGAAATTAATGAGCAAGACGAACTGGGTAAAGAACAATGGTCTTTGTCTAGTGGAGCCCTAGTTCTATTTAATGATAAATCGAGCGATCGCCCCAAAATACCAATTTGGCAAGAAACCAAAGTTAGCGCCCCCCGCCGCCCAGCAATGCTCTCTCAAGTTCACTTAAAACTGCCTGAAAACTTCAACGGTTCTCAAGTATTTATCACTGCTGACAGCGTTGCTAGCCCTCACATCAGCGTTTTTCAGAAGACTAGCGACGGCTGGCAAGCTGTAGATATATCCGGTGTCACACCGCTAGTTTTCAACAGCAATATTGTGTTAGGTGTAGAAGCAAAACAATTTGCCGATCGCAACTGGAACGGCCTAATTAATCTTAGAGCAACTGCTACAAATAACGGTCTAGAAATCGCTGCAAATATAATTAAAATGGGCGTTACTCCTTGGATCATGCCGTCCAATACCGCACCAGTAAAAGAAGTTCAAGTTAGCGACAGAGGCTCGGCCAACAGCGAATTCATCTCCCAACTAAAACAAGCAGTAGAACCAACAGGTGCCCAGGTAAAAATTATCCAGGGAGAGCGCGCTTGGATGCAGAATATCCAGAAAAATGGCTATGTTCAATTTCCCGGAAAATCCCAACTCCGCAATTTTAATGTGGCTGTAAAAAGCCAGAGCAATCCAGCTATCAACAAGCCTGCTAAATCAACTCAAGAGCAGGATTTTAGCGTCTTTAAAATCGGCAAACCTCGCAATGAAGAATCGGTAAATCAGTGGGATGATGGATATGGAAATTTGCAAGTAACGCCACCGATTCCCGGACACCCAATGGGTCGAGTTTATTACGGCAATTCTGGTAATTCTAGTTTTAATCCAGAGGTACTTGATTTTATTAAAGCTCAGCAAATTCAAGGGCCTGCGGTGGATATTGATACTTCTTGGCTTTTGACTCGCCAAGTCGATGAAATTATCAATTTTATTCCCAGTCCAACTCCCGGAAAGTATATAATGGCGATCGCCAGTCCAGAAGCAGGAGTGAAGCTATTGGAAGAATTGGCAGGAAAAGGTTACGGTGATGTTACTATCAATCGCGGTTTGAGCAATGAAATTACAGTCAGTGCTGCTTTGAACAATCCAGCTTTAATTAAGCACAATCTCAATTTGCAAAAGCAGAAACTGAATCCGATTATAGAGAAGTTGAAAAGAGAGTTTTCACTCACAGATGACCAAATTATTCAAGTGCCGGCAATGTTTGGCTACAGCGGTTATGCTTGGTGGCCGAATATGGTCAATTCCGTACCAGTCAATGGCAATTTGTTAGTTTCAAATCCGCGCGGGGCAATTATTGACGGTAAGGATTACACTCAGGAAAAATTGCGCCAATTACTGCTGCCGTTTGGTGTCAATATTAGTTTCCTTGACGATAGATATTATCAAGAACTGAAGGGAAACGTGCAGTCGGCTACGAATACAGTGCGGCAAGGAGAAGAGCGGCCTTTTTGGCAGTCTTTACCTAATAATTAATGATTGGGTATGGGGCCTGAGGCATGGGGCATCGGGAATTGGTAATATCAAATCCGTTGGCATTGTATCAGAATGACTCATCTCTCTCTTCTCTGACTCTGCGTTCTCTGCGTCCTAGAAAGGTTAAATCATTCAGAAACAACCGTAAATGATATAATTTGTAGGGGTGGGTTTCACCAACAATACTCGCTTGTAACGAACAATCTCATAAACCCGCCCCACCCAACGGTAAATCGGTAACTTGTTTATTCTTGCCAGTAAAAAGCTCGATCGCTATAATATAGATACGACAATCCCAGCAGCCAAACCCCCGATCGACTATGACACTAAAAGAATTAGAACCGCAACTGCTTTCCCTGACTCCGACTGAAAAAGCTCAAGCAATACAGATATTAGCTCAAAGTTTAGCCAACACCAAGCAGGGAATTGAAAAAACTCCCGGCGTAGTTGGCGGTAATGCCAGGATTTCAGGGACTAGAATTTCTGTTTGGGGCTTGGTAGAATCTCGTCGATTAGGTGTAACTGACGCTCAACTTTTAGAAGATTATCGCATCTTAGTGCTAGCGACTTGAAAAATGCTTGGGCTTATGCTGAGGCATTTCCTGACGAAATTGAAGCAGCAATTAAGTTGAACGATCTAGACTAATATCATGGCACGTTTCAGTGCCGCCGCTCACACAAATAACGTAAAATGCTTAAAAGCAGTCTTTATACTAGAATTTTATCCCCATGAGTGACGAACAGGAAAAAAAACAAATTTTGACTCAGCAACCGGAAACAATTGCCAGTTTCGATGCACCTTCCGAAGCAGCAGAAACTCCGCTGGCTGCCACAACCGAAGATGATTCAAGTGCCAATTACGAAACAGAAACTCCTCTGGAAATTGCCACAACCGAAGATGATTTAACTGCCAATTACGAACTAGCAGAAACTCCGCTTGAAATTGCCACAACCGAAGATGATTCAACTGCTAATTACGAAACAGAAACTCCGCTTGAATTTTCCACAACCGAAGATTCAACTGCCAATTACGAACTAGCAGAAACTCCGCTTGAATTTTCCACAACCGAAGATTCAACTGCCAATTACGAACTAGCAGAAACTCCGCTTGAAATTGCCACAACCGAAGATTCAACTGCTAATTACGAAACAGAAACTCCGCTTGAATTTTCCACAACCGAAGATTCAACTGCCAATTACGAACTAGCAGAAACTCCGCTTGAAATTGCTACAAATGAAGATAATTTAACTGCAACTTTTGCCACAAAAACGCCCACGGAAATTGTCGCAACCGAAGATACTTCAACTGCAACTTTCGCAACAGAAACGCCCACGGAAAATACCACAATCGAAGATACTTCAACTGCCAATTACGAAACAGAAACTCCCACTGAAATTTCCACAATAGAAGATATTTCAAATACAATAAATGAACCAGAAAGCGTTCCAATAGTCGCCGACATCGCACCGGAAACAATTGACAATGAAAATTCCCCAACTAAACTAAATCAAACTGCGATTCCCTCACCCAAAACAACTCCTATTTGGCAAGTTTTTGCAGTTTTTCTCAGCGGAATGTTAGTCGGTTCTGTGCTGAGTCTCGGCACTTTGGTAGCGTGGAGAATGTATCAGGAAAGAGTCAACCTTCAAATCAAGTTGCCCTCAGACGTACCACTTCCTCCAAGCCCTTCCCCTGTTCTGGCCGCGCCCGCTAATCGACTGCCCGCGATTCCCCCAGCACCCGGAACCGCGCAGCTACCAAACAGCCTGCCGTCGCCCACTCCCACTGTCATACCATCCCTGTCAGGGGCTCCGCAACTGCCCTTGCCCTCGCCCTTGCCCTCGCCCTTGCCCTCGCCCTTGCCCTCGCCCTTGCCCTCGCCATCGCCCTCTCCTGCGGCCCAAACCGCTGTCACTGAGCGAGTTAGCTTTGAACCAGGTGCGATCGGAGTTACTATCAGGAATAATTTGCCAGACAACAAATCCAAGCGCTACTTACTTGAGTGCAATAGCGGCCAAAGCATGACATTAAAGGTTCAAGAAGGCCAAGTTACCGCAGCAATTATTGCTCCTAACGGTGAAAAAATAGGCACTGCAAATAGCACAAGTCAGTGGCAAGGTCAACTACCCAGCAGCGGCGACTATAGTATTGAAATTTCTGGCGACAACAAAGCAAACTACGGAGTTAAAATTGAAGTAAAATAGCAAGTATAATTGTAGAATTATGGGAGTTACAAGATACCTAAACTCTCCTTGATTGCCAATTACCAATTACCCATAACTAATTACCAATGATCGCACAAGTATCTCCAAGCATCTACGAAGCAAAAACTCAGGAAATTGCGAAAGAAATCCTGAAGGTAACTCAAGACAAAAAACGCTCCTTTCTCGGTCAACTGCAAGACCAAATGCGCTGGGACGACAAACTGCTAGACTGGGCAATGGCTAGCCCTGGATTGCGGGTACAATTGTTTCGATTTATTGACTGTTTGCCCGCCCTTCGCAGCAAGCCGGAAATTGCCCGCCACCTGCAAGAATACCTGACTGCGGAAGAGGTAGAATTGCCGGAAGCTTTGAAAAAATTGCTCAATTTTACTAACGCTGATTCGATTCCTGGACAATTGGCTGCGACAACAGTTGCGCCGGCGGTGGAAACTTTGGCGCACAAGTATATTTCTGGGGAAAATATCAAGCAGGTAGTTAAAACTTTAGAGCGACTTCGCAAGGATAAAATGGGTTTTACAGTTGACCTTTTGGGGGAAGCTGTAATTACTGAAACTGAGGCGCAAAAGTATCTCGATCGCTATTTGGAATTGATGCAGGAATTGAGCATCGCTGCTAAAAATTGGTCTCAGGTAGATGCGATCGATAAAGCTGATGGTGAAACTTTACCACGAGTACAAGTATCTGTCAAGTTAACGGCGTTTTATTCTCAGTTTGACCCGCTGGATGCTAAAGGTAGTGAGGCCAAAGTAAGCGATCGCATTCGCCTGTTACTACGTCGCGCTCAAGAATTGGATGCCGCTGTCCATTTCGACATGGAACAGTATGTTTATAAAGGTTTAACTCTCAGCATTCTCAAAGACTTATTGTTAGAGGATGAGTTTCGCGATCGCACGGATATCGGTATCACATTACAAGCCTATTTGCGCGATAGCAAACAAGATTTGCAAGGCTTAGTTGCTTGGGCGAAAAAACGCGGAAATCCCGTAACAGTGCGGTTGGTAAAAGGCGCTTACTGGGATCAGGAAACGATTAAAGCTATGCAGAAAGATTGGCCGCAGCCTGTCTACAATGACAAAGTTGCTACGGATGCCAACTTTGAAGAAATGACTCAGTTGCTACTGGAAAATCACGAATATTTGTATGCAGCGATTGGTAGTCATAATGTGCGATCGCAAGCCAGGGCGATCGCCATTGCCGAAACTCTCAATATACCACGCCGCCGCTTTGAAATGCAAGTATTGTACGGCATGGGCGACAAATTGGCTAAGCTTTTAGTCGATCGCGGTTATCGCGTCCGAGTCTACTGTCCCTACGGCGATTTACTCCCAGGAATGGCCTATTTAATCCGCCGTTTATTGGAAAATACCGCCAACAGTTCCTTCATTCGGCAAAGTTCCGAAGAAATGCCGATCGAACAATTGTTAGCCGCACCAGTTGCTAGTGGAAATGACCAGCTAGTTTACACCAAAGTATTTCCCAATGTAGCAGATACAGACTACGCCAATACCGAACTACGAAAACAAGCAGAAACAGCCATCAAATCAGTGCGGGGAATCCTAGGACAAACCTATTTACCCCTAATTAATGGCGAATATCAAAACACTGAAACCACAGTAAATTCCCTCAACCCTTCCAACCCCAAAGAAATAGTTGGCAAAATCGGATTGCTTTCAGAATCACAAGCCCAGAAAGCCCTGGAAGCAGCCAAAGAAGCCTCTCTAGGTTGGCGGAAAACCCCCGTCAGACAACGCGCCGGCGTTTTACGCAAAGCCGCAGAATTGATGGAAAAAAGACGGCACGAACTATCAGCTTGGATGGTATTTGAAGTCGGCAAACCTGTCAGAGAATGCGATGCCGAAGTTTCCGAAGCAATTGATTTTTGCCGCTACTACGCCGACGAAATGGAACGGTTGGAACAAGGGCAAAATTACGACATAGCAGGCGAAACTAACCGCTACAGCTATCAGCCGCGCGGCATTTCATTGATTATTTCACCTTGGAATTTCCCCCTAGCAATTCCTGTGGGAATGACCGTTGCTTCCCTAGTTGCAGGGAATTGTACTTTACTCAAGCCTGCGGAATTTTCCTCAGTAATTGCTGCTAAAATTACCGAAATTTTGCTAGAAGCCGGCATCCCCAAAGGTGTATTTCAATATGTGCCATGTAAAGGTTCAACGGTGGGCGCTTACATGGTGCAACATCCCGATGTTCACATGATTACTTTCACCGGTTCTCAAGAGGTTGGTTGCCGCATTTACGCCGATGCTGCTATTTTGCAGCCTGGACAAAAACACCTGAAACGAGTAATTGCAGAAATGGGCGGCAAGAATGCAATTATTGTCGATGAAAGTGCAGATTTAGACCAAGCTGTAGCGGGCGTTGTTTATTCGGCATTTGGATATAGTGGTCAAAAATGTTCCGCTTGTTCGCGAGTAATTGTGGTCGAATCGGTGTATGATAATTTTGTGGAAAGATTGGTAGAAGCCACGCGATCGCTCAATGTTGGTCCAGCGGAAAATCCCGGCACTCAAGTCGGCCCAGTCATCGATATCACCGCCCAATCGCGCATCCGTGAATACATCGAAAAAGGCCGCGCCGAAGCTACAATAGCTTTAGAAATGTCGGCACCGGAAACCGGCTATTTTGTCGGCCCAGTCATTGTCACGGAAGTATCGCCAACAGCAACTCTTGCTCAAGAAGAAATTTTTGGCCCAGTTTTGTCGGTGATTCGAGCAAATAATTTTAGCGAAGCGATCGCGATTGCTAACGACACGAATTTTGCTTTAACTGGCGGATTGTATTCTCGCACACCTTCGCATATCGATCGCGCCGCCTCCGATTTCGAAGTCGGAAACCTGTACATAAATCGCGGAATTACAGGCGCTGTTGTATCGCGCCAACCTTTCGGAGGATTCAAGCTTTCGGGAGTTGGTTCCAAAGCCGGTGGCCCCGATTATTTGCTACAATTCCTCGAACCCCGAACCATAACCGAAAATATCCAGCGACAAGGTTTTGCCCCAATTGAAGGAGTGGATGATTAGTCTCAAATTTGGTTGATTAAGATTGTATACCCGACTTCTTTGAGAAGTCGGGTATATGCTATCCTGGTTCTTAAAGAAGTCGGGGATCTGGTATTCTATTTTTTTATGTGAGTTTACTTAAAATGGAATCTACGCAAAATCGCGATCGACTAAATTCTCAGAATCCTCCACTTGACAAGTGGCTGCGATTTTTAATTGTAGTTGTATTAGTCATGGGTGTATTTTTTAGATTCGCCAATCTCGAAAATAAAGTTTACTGGATAGACGAAGGTTACACTTCTCTGCGGATTTCCGGCTATACAGAATCTGAATTTATTCAAGAGTTGGGTGACGGTCAAATTAAGGAAATAAAAGATTTACAAAAGTATCAGCATATCAATGCAGAAAAAAGCGTTTTTGACACCGTAAAAGGATTGGCATTAGAAGAACCTCAACTTGCTCCCCTGTATTTTGTAGCAGCGAGATTCTGGGTGCAACTATTCGGAGATTCAATAGCAGTAACTAGAAGTTTGTCGGCGGTTTTTAGCGTGCTGGCATTACCTTGTATGTATTGGCTGTGCTTAGAATTATTTGAGTCATCGCTGACAGCTTGGTTAGCAGTTGCCATACTAGCTGTATCGCCTTTTCAGATAGTTTACGCTCAGGAAGCTCGACCTTACAGTTTGTTTATAATGATAATTTTACTGTCAAGCGCGGCCTTGCTGCGAGGAATGCGCCTAAAAACTAATAGTAGTTGGGCAATTTATGCTGTAACACTAGCAGTGGGATTTTATGCTCACCTCTTATTTGCAATGGTTGCAATAGGACATGGAATCTATGTATTAATTCTCGAAAAATTCCGTTTTAACAAGACTGTAATTGGCTATTTCCTAGCATCACTAGCAGGATTTATTGCTCTGTCTCCTTGGATTATAGTTTTTCTAAAAAATTCCGGCAATGCCAGTGATAAAACATCGTGGCAGTCTCTAAGAAGACCTTTGTCAGAATTGATAAAAAATTGGGTGTTGAACATTAACAATCAATTTGTTGATGTGGGATTTTACTGGGATTTGCCACGACCGTATTTGATATCGACTCTGCCAGTTATTTTAATAATTTTAATAACGATCGCCTATTCTTTTTATTTGCTTTTAACTAAAACCGAAATGCGAGTTTGGTTGTTTGTTGTAACACTGATAGGCGTAACATTAGTATTTTTCATATCCGCAGATTTAATCAAGGGAGGCCTTCGATCGGCCAACGCTCGTTACATGATTCCCTGTTATTTAGGGATGCAGATATCTGTTGCTTATCTTTTTACTAAAGTTCAAGTTACAACCCAATTACAAAAGCTGTGGAGGGTGGCTCTAGTTGTTCTGATCTCAATGGGAATTGTGTCCTGCTGCCTCTATGTGTCAGCAGATAATTGGTGGAACAAAGACCGATCTTTTATTAACGTTTCGATCGTCCGCACAGTCAACTCAGCTTCTAAGCCATTAATCATAACAGACTTTTCGGTGTATAATGTAGATAAGATAGGCAATTTACTTGGTATGAGTCACCAAATAGATCCCAAAACTAAATTATTACTAATGTCACCTAAAAATGTTGAAATCCCGGTAAATTTTAACGAGGTGTTTTTGTACAGTATTTCCCCAGAATTAAAAACACAAATTGCCAAAATTAAGCAATATAAAATCCAAACAATCTACGGTAAGAATGACGAAATGATTCTAGGGAAAATAGTCAATAAATGATGTTTTATATAGCCACCGCAGGTGAGGTTTTTTAAAATGGAATTTCCTAAAAATAGCGATCGACTAAATTCTCAGAATCCTCCACTTGACAAGTGGCTGCGATTTTTAATTGTAGTTGTATTAGTCATGGGTATATTTTTTAGATTCGTAAATCTCGATCGCAAATTTTACTGGATTGATGAAACCTATACTTCCCTGAGAGTTTCTGGCTACACCGAAGCCGAAATGCTCAAACAAATTTCGTACCAGAAAATAATCTCGCCCTCAGATTTACAAAAATATCAGCAGATCAATTCCGAAAAAACTTTAACTGATACCCTGAATTCTTTAGCAACAGAAGACCCCCAGCACCCGCCACTGTATTACATACTAGCGCGATATTGGGCCCAGTGGTTCGGCAGTTCTGTTACAGCAATGAGAAGTTTAGCCGCTGTGATTAGCTTGCTAGTATTTCCCAGCATTTATTGGCTAGCTTGGGAGTTATTTGAATCTGCCAATGTTGCGTGGATGGCGATCGCAATTTTTGCAATTTCTCCCTACCATATTCTGTTTGCTCAAGAAGCAAGACAGTACAGTTTGTGGACTGTCACTACTATTTTATCCAGTGCAGCCCTGCTGCGAGCAATGCGCGCTGACGAAAATCAAAACCCAATTTGGCTTGTTTATCACTGGACAATTTACGCAATCATGACAACAATGGGATTTTACACCCACTTGTTATTTGTCTGCGTCGCCGCCGCCCATGCAATCTACATTGCAATCATTGCCAACTGGCGCGATATTAAAACATTTATTGCCTATTATGTAGCAGCTTTAGTAGCATTTATCGCCTTCATGCCTTCTCTAGTAAATGTTGTAGAAAACTTCAATCAAATTAGAAGCACAACAGTATGGGCCCAACAGACAAATCTCTTGAGATTAGTTAGCAGGTGGGTGGGTTCCGTCAGCATCGCATTTTTTGATTTTGGCATTGATGGAACTGCCAATGCCACACAATTAGCCTTACTAATTCCCCTGAGTATCATCATCCTAGCTTTAGTTGGATATGCGATTTATTTGCTCTGTCGGCAAACACCCAAACGATTGTGGCTACTGATATTATTACTAATTGCAACAACTGCTTTGTTTTTAGCAGTACCTGATATAATGAAAGGTGGAAGGCGATCGACAAATCCGCGATATCTAGTTCCTTGTTATGTGGGAATTCAGCTAGCAGTTGCTTACCTGCTGTCGGTAAAAATTAGCACCAATCTCGATAATTTTAAACAGCAAAGATTGTGGAAAACAGCTATAGTAGCACTGTTTTCTGCCGGCATTATATCCGCTGGAATGAGTTCTCAAGCAGACAGTTGGTGGAACAAAGGCAGCGGTTGGCTGCGCGCAGAATTAGAAGTAGCTAAGACTATTAATCAAGCCAGCAAGCCCCTAATAGTGAGCGATGCCAATATAGCATATATCATGCCTTTAAGTTATCGCCTCGAACCCAAAGTCAAACTACTAATCGAACCCCGCTGCTACACTTCTTGCTACAAAAATCGCGACTTGGCACTTGCAAAACCAAAGATACCTAGAATTCCTAACGGTTTTAGTGAAGTGTTTTTATACAAACCATCCTCAGTATTGCGATCGGGAATCCAGCAGCAAAATTATCAAATAGACTCCGTTATCGGTACTGTCGAGCTCAATCTCTGGAAACTCACCAAAAAATAGATTTTAGACCGAGGTACTTTTAGCGGTAAACTAGAAGTAAGAATCCAAAAAATAACATAAAAAATCTCAAATGACAGTCACCGAAACCTCCAATATTCGCAAACTGCTGTGCGATCCAGACTTGGGGTTGATCCCTCACCTAGAGAAGTGCCTCAAAGACTTGCACTCATCTGCGATCGCCACTGGAGAAAAATTCAAGCTAGAACCTTATGATCTAGAACTCGGACATTGCCACACCTACAAGCTTCCCAACGAACAAAAACCCCTCGTCACGCAGTTAGTTTTGATGAAATTCCCGCTGACTGGGCAAGTCCAAGACAAGATGGAATTGTGTTTGTTAGTTGCTGAGTTGCAGAACCAAATCGATATCAAAATTATCGACTGGAGTGCCTTAGAACGCCGCCAATATAACATACACGGCATTCCATTAAAGCAACCCATAACCAAAATAGACGGGGAGATGAATTACAACTTAGTATTCGATCGACCAAGCTATTGCTGCATCACCCTGTGTCGCCAATTTGAATTAACTTACGCCGCCAACTTTTAAGGAAACTTGTAGGGGCGGGTTTCACGAGAAATATTGATGGTAAACCTACCATCTATAAAACCCGCCCCCATCCCACGGTAAACCCCTTGTACATTTTTCGCATTCGATACAAATCAAGGTTGATGTAGATTGTTGGTTGTGCGAGGGCGGGTTTATATAGATTGTTGATAATCGTTATATATTGTTTGTAAAACCCGCCCCTACAAAATTTGGTAACAGTCAAGCCTATTACCAATTACCCATTACCAATTAATTTAAACTATGATGTCCGATCGATTGGCAGTTTCTGCCAGAATCCTCTTAATTTGGGCCGGAGTCAGATTTGGATTAGCCTGCAACATCAAAGCTACCACGCCAGATACATAGGCCACAGCCATCGAAGTACCTGCAAAATACTGATAAGGAACACCCGGTACGGACAGGGGTACAGTTGAATAGATATCCCCAGAATCCGCCCTGCCGCCGTCACCTCCGGGAGCAATAAAATAATCAATTACTTCAGTTCCAGCCCGGTTAGAAAAATCCGAAAACTGCTTGTTCCGCTGAATCGAACCGACAGCAATTCCTACCTCCGCAGCAAATCTAGCCGGATAATCTGCCTGGGGGCGAGCATCATTTCCCCCAGCGGAAATCACAGTTACGCCCTTAGCTTCAGCCGCTCGAATAGCATTCAATTCGTCGTTGTTCAACTGTAAGCCACCCAAACTTAGATTAATGATCTTCGCCCCATTGGCAACTGCATAATTAATCGCATTAATTTCATCCCTAATTTTTCCTAATCCTCCTTGATCGAGTATTTTCAAAGGCATAATCTTGGCAGTTGGTGCTGTTCCAGTCATGCCCACGCCATCGTTTTTCGCCGCCACTAAACCCGATATATGAGTGCCGTGATTATTGTCATCCATCGGGTTATTATCATTATTGACAAAATCCCATCCGTGGAAATCGTCAACAAAGCCATTCCCATCATCATCAAGGCCGTTGTTAGCTTTATTTCGACCCTGGGAGTCAACGCCGTTTTCCCCGCTATTACTCCAAATATTCCCGGTCAAATCAGGGTGGTTATAGTCGATACCGCTGTCAATAACTGCAATGACAATTCCGTCTCCAGTCAACCCCTGATCCCAAACTTCTGGAGCTTTAATTAAATCTTGGCCCCACTCGTTGCCGCCCAAATCGGGAACGTCAGGAAAAGTTGCAACACCTTCAGCTTTAGCAACTGCGGCCGCCGCATTCACTAAACCAAACCCGAAACGAGAGTCAAAACCGTTTAAGTTGCTAACATTATTGGCGGCAACTGTTGTGGGAATTGCAGACAAATTCAGGGTAAAATTTGTACTGCCTTGGTACTGATAAACCCGGAGGTAGTAAGTTCCAGGATTTAAAGCGTTGATTTCGATGGATTTTGGCGATAAACTAGACTCTTGAGAAGAAGCAATAATATCGGTGAAGTCAATAGAATTGTCGCCGTTAATATCTTTAATCACAGCAACACCAACATCGGTACTCAAACCGCTCAGATTTAAACTGAAGTCGCTAGTTACTGATAATGTAAAACGGTAGATATCGTCGGGTATAGCGTTGCTAACCGAGTCTACAATTGTTTGAGTGCTGTTGAGAATGCCGAGGTCGCGGGCTTGGCTGAGTTGGTTGCTCAATACCGCAGTTGCAGAGATGAATCTACCGCTGAGGTCTTTTGGAGATGCGTTGGCAACTAAGCCGAGAATAGCACCGGACTGGCGAATTTTAATTAATGTATTGGAAATACCAGGGGCGATCGCAATTTCTTCGAGAATTAAGTCAGTTTCGGTAAGATTGTCAGTTAGTCCGATCGCATCCACAAAACTGTTAAAGTCAGTAATAATATCAGCGGCAGCGGGATCGATGACTGCTGAATCGGTGCGGAGGACAAACGTATCCGCGCCGAAACCTCCTGTCAGAGTATCTTTGCCCGCATCTCCCACCAAAACGTCGCTGCCCTCACCACCGTTGAGTGCGTCACCTCCCTTGCCTCCCTGCAAGGTATCATTGCCGGAGTCGCCGAAGAGTAAGTCGTTGCCGGTGCCACCGTTGAGTAAGTCATTGTCGGCACCACCGAATAGAGTATCGGAATTGCCACCACCAAGGAGTCTGTCGTTACCGTCATCACCGCTAATTCGATCGGCATCCGAGGCGCCGACAATAAAATCGTTGCCCCCCAGAGCAAAAAGTCCGTTTGAGTAGGGAGTCAAAAAGCCGGGTGTTAAGGTGAAACTATTGGGGCTATTATCTAAAAGATAGGAACGACCATCAGGACTCGGGCCAGCCATATAAATGTACTCCGTATAATTACGATCGATCTAAATTTTAAAGTTTAAATATGAGATTGTGGTTAAAAAATCAATCCCAAATTCAAAATCGGTATCGGAAAATGGGAAACCAACATTTACCTCGAATTCAGAATTTTTTCAAGCTGGCGAAATCGCGTCTCCAGCCTTATTTACGCTATTGTATTTTGGGCGGGACGTTTTTATTTATTGCCCAAGCCTTGGTAACTCACTGGCGAGAAGTCGCGAATATCCGAATGGCCGCCGAAAGTTTTCCTTTATTGGCGATCGCCCAAGGCGTCACTTTATTGTCTTTAATTTTTGCCGGCTGGGTGTGGATGTTGATTTTGCGGGAATTTCGCCAACGTGTAAATGCGGCTTGGGCGATTCAAGTTTTTCTCAAAACTAATATTGCCAAGTATTTACCGGGGAATATTTGGCATTTTTGGGGTAGAATATTGGACGCAAAAAAGGCCGGCATTTCGCCGAAAGTTGCCACTCTCAGCGTCTTGCTGGAACCGCTGCTAATGGCTTCGGCTGGCTTGCTGATTGGGTTTATCAGTTTTGGGAAAATAAATTTGTTGTTGCGGATTTTCGGTTTTGCCGCTATTTTGATTGCCATTCGTCCGCAAACTTTAAATCCGATCGTCCTATTTGTAGAGAAGTTGAAGTTAGAGAAGAAGGATGGGAAAAATTTAAATACTGGCGAGGCTGCGATCGATAGATTTCAATTCAGTACAGAGTCTACCTCCAATCTAACAAAAATAACATCGACTGTCAAGTCTAAACGGAAAATAAATTTACCAATTAAACGCTATCCTTTAGTGCCGTTAATTGGACAAATGTGTTTTATCGGATTGCGGGGCGGCGGTTTTGTGCTAACTGTGATGGCTTTAACCACCGTGAATTTTAGCCAAATTCCCAACTTGTTTGGTGCTTTTTGTTTTGCATTTGTTGTTGGTTTAGTGGTGCCGGGAGCACCGGGAGGAATGGGAGTATTTGAAGCAACGGCGATCGCGCTCCTGGACGATCGCTTTTCTACGGGTATAATTCTGAGTGCGGTGGCTTTGTATCGGATTATCAGCATTCTAGCGGATGTTTCCGGTGCATTTTTAGTTAAGCTCGATCGAAAGCGCGATCGGCTTATGTAGGGGCGGTGGATGGTGAATAATATTGTAGGGACACTCAAGCGTGCCCAAGGAGTGTCAACAACCAGCCTGAAAGCCATATCAATGTAGCTTTTAGGCAAAGTCCAGATCCCCCTCGCATCCCCCTGGTGGGAGGGGGACGAAAGATCGGACTCTTGTCCCCCCCTGATTAAGGGGGGCTAGGGGGGATCTGGCCCTAATCGTCAAACAACCGTCTCTGACTGGGTTTGACGTTAAGTTGACACGAAGAAGGGCACTGCCGTCTCCTAATTTCTTAGGCTATAATCAAACAAGATTGTACAATGTGCTTCATTTTTTAACTTAACTATTGAGCGATTTTAGTTTGGAATGTAATTATGCTATCAATAATTTATCCTCATATCGAGAAAGTAGCGGGTCAACCCGCACGGTTGCAGCGGATACCCCGCGTGCGGGTTGCTCAGATTGTGATGGATTATCTAGCTTATGGTTGGTCAGTGGAAGAAATGTGCCGCCAGCATCCTTATTTGATGCAGTCGGAGGCTCATGCAGCGATGGCTTATTACTTCGACTTTCAAGCTGAAATTGAGCAGGAAATTCGTGCAGAATGGGAGCAGGTACAACAGGAAAAATCTCTGCTTTCGCCTTCACCATTTTTCGTGAAAATGCGAGCTAAGGGGTTGTTGTAAGTGGCATCGCTTTTAGGTATGAGAAGATTGGGTTGGGATAGAATAGAAACAAGGTCTTTGAGTAAAGTCTATGTCGGCTAGGGATGTTTTCCATGAGTCTGTGAAATCCGCTCTATTGAAGGATAATTGGGTGATTACCCACGATCCGCTGAAGCTAAAGTTTAGCAAAGACGATCGACTCAGGATTGACTTGGGAGCGGAACAGCTTCTAGTCGCAGAGCGAGGTTTGCAGAAGATTGCGGTGGAGGTTAAAAGCTTTCTGAGTGAATCAGCCATGTTTGATTTCCACCTAGCCCTCGGTCAATTTCTGAATTATCGACTAGCACTCAGGAGTCTGGAGCCAGATCGATCGCTCTATTTGGCAGTTCCCATCGCAGCCTATAATTCATTTTTCTCTCGTGCTTTGCCTCAAGCGGCGATAGCTGAGTACGATTTGAAGTTGTTGGTATATGACCCTACTAATGAGGTGATTGTGGAATGGATCGATTAGCTAAATATCGGCAGATTGTTCGCACTTTCCTGATGGAATATAGTAAGACTAAACCCATCAATGGCGACATTGAAATTCAGGTATTATTTGACACAGAACATGACCATTATCAGATATTAGATTTAGGTTGGGACGGTCACAACCGGATTTATAGTTGCCCGATCCACTTAGATATCCGCAATGAAAAAGTCTGGATTCAACGCAATCAAACTGATGAACTGATTGGTGAGGAGTTGGTGCTGATGGGTGTGGCGCGGGAGGATATTGTTTTGGGGCTTCAACCTCCCTATGCAAGGCAGTTTACGAACTATGGTGTTGCTTAGGGTGTTTAGGAAATTCTGTTTTACTCTCGATCGCGCGATCGCAAATTAGCTCGAATTTGTGTCATTGCGGTTGCACCGTCCTTGACTTCACCGCGTTGGGATGCAAGATGTCCAATGAGTGCGTCTCGTTGGATTTCTTGCAGTCTTCCTTGATAAATGTCTTGCTGTTGTTCGAGTAGTTTAATCGCTGCAAGGATAACGTCGATCGCACTGTTGTATTTGCCGCTGGTGAGGAAAGCGCTGCACTCCTAGCTTCGACTTCAGGAGGCAAAACAATTTGCATGATATTTGAGAATATGAGTGTTGATTCTATTGTAGGCGATCGGCTACAATCATCAATAACAAAACTTATGGACTCCGACAAAGAAACCGGGTTTTTTACCAAATCGGCGGGTAACAACGAAGTATCTCGGAAAAAACCCGGTTTCTGGGCCACATCGAGTCTTATTAGGTCGATCGCACTTCAGTTATATTAGTTGGTGTCGGGGCGATCTTTTGTATCCATGTCTTCTGTCATTGTTGCCTCTGAAAGCGAAGGTAATGTTAGTTGGAGGTGTATGTCAATTGTTATTGAATGACTTTGATTGTTCAAACTTATATTAACTATATTTACTAATGGAGATTGGGGTAAATAATTGTTTGAGTGAGATTTCACAGATGGCGTAGTTTTATATCCAGCTTCCTCTAGGCAGTTGTGAATATTTCTCCAATTGCTTACCTTGTCGTTAGGTACATCTGTAATTTTTTTAAAGTATTGATATAAAGTTTTAGATACATAAACCTCAACACCTTTACGACTTTGATGGATTTGGCTAGCTATTTCCGCAGGGCTGTGGCCACAGAGTAAACCTCGGAGAAACAGCTTTTCCCGTTCTGTCAGTCCCTTTCTGGCACGGGGAGATACTTGCCATTTGGCTTCTGCCATAGCTTTGTAGAGCCTTTCCAAGTCCCAGTTATTCGCAGCTTCGGTAAACATCTCGTCGCTGGATGTCATCGCAGTATGTCTCGCTTAGTTGATAGCTAGAGCCTAACTAAAGTTATAGCTTTGGCTAGTTGCTATCTGAGTATAATTTAGTTTATAATTGCTGAAACCGATGTGGCGATCGGTCTGCTGTAAAAACATAGAGCTTTTTGTCAAGAGCTTAAGGTGCAGATACAGCAGCGGTTAGTGGGCTAGTGTAAAGATTTGTAACAATACGGCAAATTCTGCGTAAAAATTCGGGATTGAAACCGAATACATATATAGGAGCAAGACGTTGCTTGGTGCGGAACCGAGTTGGTACTGGATGCTTAGGCGTTGCGGTATCTATTTGCGGTGCGTGCGTGCGTGCGATCGGGCAATTCCGCTTTTTTGTACCCAAAATTTAACGGATAGTAATATGAATAATTATGATGACCATATACAATTTGCCGAGAATGTAATTGAGAGATCGCAACTGCCGGAATCCCAAAGAGGTGAGTTACATCAGCTAATACAACGCATTCAGCAAAGACAAAACGACCCCAATCTTTACTTAGCAGTGATTGGAGAATTTTCTAGTGGTAAAAGTACATTTATTAATGCTTTAATTCGTGATAATTTGCTGAAAACATCAGCTTTAGTGACAACTGCTGCTGCTACTAGATTACGCTATGGTCAAGAAATTAACATAGAAATAAATTTTAGGCAAGTACCAGAAATAATTAAACCAAGAATATTTTGGACTAGAAATGCTATATCAGTTATTATTAGATTTCTCGAAAATTTAGGTTTAGACTTTGACATAGTAACTGCTATTGAAGATTTTTTAAATGATACCGTTGCTTTTTTATTCAGCCTTTTTAACAGCTCAAATAATCTTACAAATATAATTACATCTGAAGACATTAGGGCTAAGGGTATAGATATTAGGGAGTTTATTCACAAAGTTACGTCTGAAGAAGAGATAGCCCAAGAAGTTATTGATGTTAATATTAATCATCCAGCCACTTTTCTACAAAATAATATCGTGATTATTGACCTACCTGGTACTAATGCTACCAATACCAGACACGCACAAATTACACGAGAAATCGTAGAAAACGAAGCTGATGTTGCTATTGTTATAATTCCTGCTACACAACCTGTAAGTGACACTTTGGCGGAATTTTTGATCTCGACAATACAATCTTCGCTAGATCGCTGTATATTTGTTGTTAGCCGCATGGATCAAATTCGCCAGAGAGAACATAATAGAATGTTGGCTAATGTGAGAGAGAGATTGGTAGATCAGCTAGAAGTTAATCCTAATAAATTGTATTCATGTTCTGCTCAGGTTGTTATGGATGATGTCACAGGAGAGCAGCAAGCAGTAAATAACCCCGAATTTTGGATCGAGCAATTCACGCAAATGCAGGTTGAAATTATAGAAAGCTTAAAAGCTGAACGAAATGCGATTATTAGTGAAAATATCCAAGGTTTATTTGGTCAGCTATTTAATCAAATCAAAAGTTATTTACAATCTCAATGGAATCAATACAAGGAAAAAGAATCAAAAATTCAGAAAGAAACGATTCAAGACATTGAATATTTTAAAAATCAACAATATAGAGAGTGTATTAATATGATCGATAGAACTGCTAGTCGCTCGGAAAATAAAATCAACGATCATGTTGACAATTTTAGAGATCGAACTACTGCTAAAGTAAAAGAAGCTATTTTTGGCGCAAGTGATTGGGACGGTCTCAAGTATGTTGTTAATACTAAGGTTGCGACAATTTTACGAGAGCAACAAAACTTACTAAGTGATAGTATTCAAAATGAATGCCAGAATCTTTCTCAGTCTGCACACGAAGTTGGGCAATATTTTGATAAAAAATTTACTGAAGTCTATCGGAGCTTACAAGCATTAGGTGGGCGTGTTGAAACTAATTCGGTGTTCGCAAGTAGTAATATTTCAATCAATACATATTCAGTTATTTCTTCAGCACAACAACTCAACACTTCAAGTTTTGATAATGCAATGGCAGGCTTGTTTTCTCATGTATTTCGTGGCTTACTTGACGAGCGCAAGCAAAAGATTTGGAATGAAATTAGACCTAAAATTTATAACTGTTTTGCTGAAATCAAACAACAGGTGCAACCAACAGTAAAGAAAGATGCGGACAATCTGAAGACAGCCATCAATCAGCGGATTAATGCTTACATTACTCACTACAAATCTGTTGTAGATGGTATGTTGAACGAACAAAAAATGGAATTGCAGCGGTTGACACAGTTGCAAGCGACCATTCAAGCTGACTTAGGGGAGATTGAGCGAAGGCAACTGCAAATAAAAGTCAATTTACGTTGATGTATTAAATCAGTTACATAACTCAATCTCTCTAATCTTGCTGGCTAAACTCTATCTAATAGTCAAAAGGAGACTACTATGAACTCTAACGATCGACAATATCAGTTATTTCAACAAAAACGTAACGCCCTAGCTGTTTTAGTGAAGCAGCAAATAGATGTGTTGCATTCTCTTAATATGACGGAAACAGAAGCAACTATCCGTCAATTAGAAGAGCGGATTTTAACCGATGGTTTTAAAGTGCTTGTAGTGGGTGAGTTCAAACGGGGAAAAAGCACTTTTATTAATGCTTTATTACGCCAAGAAGTGCTACCTGCATACTCAACGCCAACTACTGCAATCATTAATGAAGTTAAATGGGGGAATAAACAGAAAGCGATGCTATATTACAAAAAGCCTGCTTCTGGTTCAACGCGATTGCCCCAGGAAATACCTGTGGATAAAATAGAAGAATATGTTGTGATTAAAAACTCTGATAAAAAAGAAGGAAAAGAAAGTCCTTATGAAAAGGTAGAATTATTCTGGCCATTAGAACTCTGTCGCAATGGCGTAGAAATTATTGATTCTCCCGGATTGAATGAAAACGAAGTACGCCAGCAAGTCACGGTTGAGTATTTATCAAGAGTGGATGCTGTGCTTTTTATTCTATCTTGCGAACAACTCGGCCCGTCAATTTCTGAACAGAAGATGATCGAACTGTTGAGTAATTGCGGTCACGAGGATATCTTTTTTATCTGCAATCGCTTCAATGATATTCGGAAAAAAGAAGAGCAAGAGCGAGTCAAACAACATGGCTTATCTCAGTTTGGGAATCTAACCAAACAAGGAACCAAGGGTATCTTTTTCATCACGGCTGTGGATGCTTTGGAAGGTTATTTAGATAACGATGCGAAACGGATTAAGGATTCTGGTATAGAACTTGTAGAGCAAGCACTAGCAACGTTTTTAGCTAAGGAAAGAGGGCGGGTGAAAATTGTCCGTTTAGAAAAAGTTTTCCGAATGTCTATTGAGGAGTCTCGAAAAATTATTCCTCAGCGAGAATCAATGCTGAGAACTGATTTGCAAACCTTGGAAAAACGATATGCTGATGCTCAGGAGTCACTGCGACTATTGGAGAAGGAGCGTGAAAGCATAGTCAGACGGATATCGAACTTTCGTGAGGATATCAAAGAGTTAGTTCGGGGTAAAGCTCGCCAACTTCTGAATCAAGTCGGTGACAAACTTGATGGCTGGGTAAAGGAATATACGATCCAAGAAGGTGTAAAACTATTCTCAAAAGATATCGTCAACATGGAAAAGGCGGCTAAAAGAGTTGTTGAAGAGGTGACTCAATATCTTTCCAGCAAAGTAGAGAAAGAGTTTACCCAATGGCAACGTCAGGAGTTACAGCCCTTTTTAGGAAGTCGATTGGATGATCTATTCAAGGAATTAGAAGACAAAGCAGGCAACTTTTTCTCCGATTTAGATCGAGTGCGTGTTGAGATTTCTGGAACTAAAGTATCAAAACTAGATGTAGAGGTAGAAGGTACTAAAATTTCTCCTATTAATCGCATTCTTTCTGGTATTGCTGGTTTTGTATTCATGGACTATGGTTCAGCCGCGATAGGAGGGTTATTTGGCTACAAGGAAATGCTCAAAAGTCTGATTCCTCAACTTGCTACCGTTGGCGTAACTTACTTGCTTGTTGGACTCAACCCTTGGATATTAATTCCAGCAATATTTGCTAGTGGTTCACTACAAGCCTTCATTAAGGTTAACGGGATTAACGATAAGGTTAAACAACAAGTAGGGAAAGAATACAAAATTCAATTTCAAGCATCAAACCAGCCCGATGAAGTAGCTAATGCTGTTGCAGCTAAGATTAAAGAAATTGAGGATGGTGTAGATGGAGGACTTGGTAACGAGATTCAAAGTGTTCGGACTCAAGTTAAGTCTATTCTAGCTGAAAAGCAAAAAGGTCAAGCTAATGTTGACCAAAAGATTCGGGAGTTAGCATCACTCACAGATCAATTAAATGCTATTGATGGGCAATTGAATGAATTGATGAGACAAGTTGCTCAGATGTAGCATTTTTCATTTTTCCGAAAGTGCGATCGCGCTTTTTTCCCCAAATAACCCAAAGGGCGATCGCCTTACAATCATGTCAAATATATTCAATCCTCCCGATCATTTCTTCAGGCGCATACACTTCATAAATTAAAATCAAACTACGGATAATCTCGCCCACAGAACGAGAATTAGGAGGACAATAGACAATCCCCGGATAATCTGTGGTATCGCTTGCCATAATTAAAAAATCGTCATCGTGAGTTACTATCACGCGCCGCTCGAAGCGAATAAATTCCAGGTGTGACTCATCGCTTTTAGTCCGCAATCCTGCATCAACTGTTGTTGTAACATCTATCCCGTAACGACGCAAACCTCGCGCAATGTTAGAGTCAATATGTTCGTCTAAATGAAAACGAATTTGCTCACTCACCTCTAATTGCCCTCAATTTTTCTTGTAACGGAGATGGTGGACTATTGCGCTTTAATTCTTCCACAATCGCTCGACTTTCAGCAGTGCGACGATCGATTTCTTCTCTACGATCGTAATAATAGGTCATTGCTGCATGAACTGAGGCAAGTGGTAAGTCATACTTGCCGGCGATTTCTTCTATAGAAATTCCCATTTTCAGATACATTTCGGCGATGTGTGCTACAGCAATTCGATGGCCCGCAATGCGTGGCTTACCACCAAGTACCCCAGGCGTAATTTCGATATGTTCTGTGATGACTGATTCCTTAGACATCTTAGTTAAAGGCTCTTAATCAGTAATGTTTAAGCTCTTTAATCTTAGCACAAAAGGTTTTTGCAGTAATTTTAGTATGCCGTCAAGCTTATGCCGATCGAGAGTCATAGCTACCTTTGATCGGCATCTATTCTGATTCTAACCAGAAATCACTCGTTGTCGAAATTCCTTAACTGCTGCGAGGGAATTCGGATATCGGACAAATTCTGCCAACAATTCTATATCTAAATCAGGGAGAATCTCGCTACGCTCGATTTGCTCATAACCGCAGGTTTGGACAAATTGAACTGGGATTTCTTCTCGCAGGTAGTAGAGGCTAAAACGTTCATTTTGCCAAAACCAAACCTCTTTAACATTTAACCTTCTGTAAACTTCCAATTTATTCAGACCACCACTGGTAACAACAACCTCAATTGCCAAATCTGGAAATTCTTTGTCTGTACCAATGCAGTAAGCTTCATCGGGTTCCGTCCCGCCGCTTTTCTCCTCTCGTCGCAAGGTGGTAGAACCAAAGGGAAAATAGTCGATATCTGCTTCTAAAAAGTAGATTTCCAAGAGATTTCCAATGCGAGTTTTTCTGTTTTCATGGCGGCGGGAAGGTGACATAATTTCTAAGACTCCATCTAAATAAGTGACTCGATATGCGGAAGTATCCCCACTTCTGGTGAGTAAAGTTTCATATTGCTCCCAGTTAACGCGATCGGTAATATAGCGGCATTCGGAATCTTGGCGTTGGAGTGCTTGTTGGTCAAGTAGAGCATTGAGATCGCTTGTCAACATAGTATTACCTCCTTTAGGTTGTCTTCATTGTAATTTAGTTAATGCGATCGCCCTTGCTGAAAATCTTGTTAAAAAAATTCGCCATAAAAAAGAGGGATTACCTATTGACTTTGCTGGACTTATCATGTTATATTTTAGATAATGGGAGTGGTGACAAAAGTTTTAAAATTGCCACCACTCCCATTCTTAGATTATACTTGATTC
>Ga0316607_1000008_pt1 | contig 73066 bp, 68 predicted proteins | sample MIS2016062E_MG_FD_207674 | JGI IMG/M metagenome (GOLD analysis project Ga0316607, IMG submission 207674) | Microbial mat bacterial communities from Middle Island sinkhole, Lake Huron, Michigan, United States - MIS.2016.062E | ecosystem: Environmental > Aquatic > Freshwater > Lake > Sediment...
GCTGCACAGCATAATGTTGTTCTTCTATCTCACGGAGCTTTGCAGCAAAGTGTTGTTCTTTGCGTCTTGCAAATAAGAGGGCTATGAGCGTAGAGAATGTCAGCGTATACACCAACAAATAGCCAGTACTAAAGTCTAGCTGAAGAGTAATAGGGCCAATGGCCAGTGTGTAGAAGAGAAACCCCAGGGCTATACCTAGTATTGTAAGGATCATAAAGCTCATCCAGTCTACGAGTACAATGAGAAACATGATGGTGAGGGCCACATTGATGAGCCACTCTACACTTCCTTGGGTGAGCAAGAACATCACCGTACTGGTAAAAGGGAGGCAGTAGAGCAGTGTCAAGTGCCAGAACGTGGGTAGGTAAGGAAGAAAGGACTGGGGCCATTTGTCTCTCACGAGCAATAAGCCACAGGCCATTGCACCCATGGTACGGAGGTAAAGCATCAGATGAGAGGCACCAGGGGTATCATGCTCCCACATGAAATAAGGAAGCGTGTAATTGATACAACAAAACGCCCCAAAAAGAATATAGGGAGCACCATACTTTTCTACTTGCTTTTGCGAATACTTAACGATGCGCTGGGGTGTGGGAAGACTCTGTCTAAGAGACGATAGGAGGTCTTGGCGATGGGGTTGCCACAAGTGCTCCCCTGTCTCTTGTGTGCTGCGCTTCACCACTACAAAACCTCGATGGAGTACCCAATGCACCGTAAAAAACGTGAGGCCACTCGCCAATAGACAGATCAGCACTAGAAAATGGCTATGTGCTTCAGGTAAACAGAGCTTGCCCGCACAAAAAGTCAGTAACGTCACTACTGCCGATACATAAAAAGCACGCCGGTCGGGCTTAAGACCCAGGATGCCGGCAAAGAAAGGCAAAACAAGTAAGGGAATGGCGAATTCTATCGCCTCAAAGATTAGCTCATATAAATCACCGCTCTGCATAAGCCCTAGTCCAATGATCACTAAGCCTGCCAACAAAGTGACATAACGCACCCAGCGTATTTCATTAAGCTCGACGGACCTGTAGGCACACAGTGGCTTGATCACATCATGTACTAAAGTGAGCCCTGCAGTTTGCAAGTAAGAATCGGCACTGGCCATCACCACCGCAATCATGCCCGCGATCATCAAACCTCGCAACCCGTCAGGGAGCAATATCTTGATCATATGCGGTACGATTTCAGCAGCAGGCAATGTGGGGTAGAGCTGGTGCCCTGTAGTCCCCAAAAGCATAAAAACCAAGAATAGCACCGTGAATAGACCCGACAGCGTAAGAAACATACGACGCAATTGGTGTGCACTCTGGGCCATGAGCATGCGTTGGATCAGCGCTGGGTCGACATTATTAAACTGGAAAACCCCAAAGGAAAGGAAAAGCACCAAATAGTAGTAGAATTTCGGGTGGTCAATCAAGGATCGTTGAGTGCTAGGAATGTGGGTCAACACCTCCTGAATGCCCCCAGCATGATGCAGCGCCGTAGCTGCCAGTACGGGCAGGAGCACCAATAGCACCAAGAACTGCAACACATCGGTAGTCGTCACGGATTTGATACCGCCATGCACCACATAGAAGGTTAGCATCAACCCCCCTACAATCATGCCGAGGCGTGCGTCAATGCCTAGCAAGGATTGGCTGGCTATGCCCAACATGATGACCTCTGCACCTGCACCGCAGATGGCTATGATAAAACTGCATAGGCCTACAATGACCTTTGTAGGGCGTCCATACAGCGTCCCCATGATGTCGCCCATCGTCATGCACTGCGGAAAGTGCAGCATCTTAGGAGCAATCCAGATGGCTTGTACAAGGTAGGAGAGTGAAAAACTTAAAAAAGTAAATAGGACGATGATCCCAGTGGTACCGATTTCGCCTGCCAGGTTGATGGCCCCCTGGCCCCCTACTTCGGTAGCCAGAAAGGTGAGTACCAAGGCTGCTGTACCAAAGCTCCCCTTGCCGATAGCATACTCCCGAATATTCTTAACACCCCTACCGGCCCACCAACCTACGATAAGCGTAAACAGCAGAAATGCATAAACGATCAGGAAATCTGTGCTTAGATAAGTCATAGTATGTTGACACTATTAAGTGTAATACAGCATTATGGCACAATGTTCCCATCTCGTATGACTATAGTCCTGCCACAAAGTTCCGTTACTTCAGCACTGTGCGTCACTACCAAAATGGTCTTGCCTGCCTGGTGCAACTCTTTGAGTAGAATCAAGATTTCTTGAGAAGTTTGGCTGTCTAATGCACCTGTAGGTTCATCGGCCAAAATCAAGGGAGGGTCTGTAATCAATGCCCTGGCGATGGCCACGCGTTGTTGCTGCCCGCCCGAAAGCTCATGGGGCAGATGTGCTTGATGCTCTTTTAACCCCACGCGTTCGAGCATGGCTAAGGCTTTTTCCAGCCGCTTTTGCTTGCCTACTCCCCGGTAGTACAACGGGAGTGCTACGTTATCAAGCGCTGTTTTGGAAGGAATAAGATAGAAGCGCTGAAAGACAAAGCCGATGAATTGATTTCTGTATTGTGCAGCTTTGTTTTCTGTAAGCCCTTGAATCAAATTGTTTTGCAGGTAATAACCCCCTTCATCATAGGTATCTAAAATGCCTATGATGTTCAATAATGTTGACTTTCCAGCTCCAGACTGCCCCATGAGTGCCACGAGTTCTCCTCGTTGCACATGCAGCGTGACATGCTTGAGGACTTGTATCTTTCTGTCTCCAAGCTGATAGCACTTTGAGAGGTTTTCAATGCGAATCATCTTCTGTCATTACCTGATCGTTGGCTGTCAATCCTTTCTTGATTTCTACATAGATACCATCAGAGACACCTAGCTCAACATGCTTCTTCACTTTCTTGTTGTTTTCATAGACCCATACAAAGGGGACATTTTCTCCCGGCGCTTCTTCTGTGTGCACGTACTGTTCTTTGATAGCAAGTACATTGATGGCTTTGTCGAGTACAATGTCTGCCGTAGCAGTATAACCAGCTTTAATACTTTCTTTGTCTTCCATGTTTATCTGTACTTTGCCCTCTATGGCAAACTTGATACTTGTACCGTCAGCAGATTCCAGCGCTTTGGGAGCTACCTTGGTCAAGGTAGCCAGTAATTTTTTGCCTTTCATGGCCACCAAAGACACCTCGCATTGCATGCCTGGATGCAAGTAGGCCACCTCCATCTCGCCTACTTTTCCCTGAAAAAATATGGCACTCATATCGGAAATAGTAGCAATAGTGCTTCCTTCCTTGAAATTACTATGTTCCGTAACTACACTTCCTTCTTTGTAGGGGAGCTCCGATACGATGCCCCCTATGGTAGACTTAATGATATTAGAAGCTCCTTGAACACCTCCTATATAGCCTTTCAGTACAAAATCCAGGTTGTTTTTGGCATAAGTAGCCTCTTCTTGTGCTATTTCCCATGCTTGAACATCTTGTTCATACTGTTCCAGTGATAACATCTTCTTGTCAAACAACTGCTTGCTCCTTTGGTATTTTTTCTCTGAGGATTTTTGGATGATCTGAGCAAGATGTAATCCTTTTTTAGCGCTTTCAATTTCACTGGATTTAGGGAGTACCTTAATACTAGCAATGGCTGTGCCTTGAGTCACCTGATCACCTATTGCTACATAAAGCTTGTCAAGAATGCCTGCGATCTGTGTTGTAAGCACTACCTCCTTACAGGGGCAAAGAGTGCCTGAGATGACCCGTTTGTCGGTGATGTCCATCTCGATTGGTGCTTCAGTTTTAATAATTGTTGCTAACCTCCGCTTCTCACTGGTGTTCAGCAGCCATATTACCCCCCCAATGCTGCTGCCTAAAAGCAGGGTGCTTATTAATATTTTTGTGTTACGACGCATGGCATTACTCTGTGTTCAATGCTTTTACAGGCAGTATGTTAGTCGCCCTTTTGGCAGGTATGATGCCTGCAACAGCTCCTGCAATAACTAGGAGCAGTAAAGCTACTAGGGCTTCGGGCAATTTAAATGCTAGGCGTGCTATTAATAAGCTCTGCGTTGGGTCTATGTAATCTAATACCCTGTTCAACAAATAAATAGCCCCCATTCCAGCTGTCATGCCCATAATGCCTGCGGTCAGGCTGATGAAAATTGATTCTGACAAAACCATTGCTAAAATTTCTTTATAATTGGCCCCCAATACCTTCCTAATACCTATTTCTTGGGTTCTTTCCTTGACAGATACTAGCACCATGTTACTGACGCCGATCATACCGCTCAATAATAGACACACACCAATCGCCCAAAGAAATGTGCGAATACCCCCAAAGAGGTCGTTAAACTTTTGGGTTTCTTTGCCGAAATTAAAGGCATAGAGTGCTTTTGCATCTGATTTATCAAAACAAAGCTGTTCAGCAAGGTAGGTACGCACTTCCTGTTCTACAGCTTGGGCAATGGCCCCTGGTTGCAACGAGATTCTGAATTCATGGCATTCAGAACCCCGGTTGAAGGTCTTGCAAAAGGTTTGAAATGGCACCAAGGCAGATTTTTGCTCTCTACGGTTAATAGCAGCATCCTTGTCTAAAGTGCCTACTACCTGAAAATAGTGGCCGTTCACGCTAATGAATTTGCCTATGGGATCTTCTCTTTTAAACAAAATTTTCTGTACATCGTGACCGATTATACAAACTGGCCTAACAGCAGCTTCATCGCGATGATTCAGAAATCTACCTTCTTTGAGTACTAGCTGACTAATTTGGGCATAGCTGGCGCCTATACCTTGTACAGATGCTTGATGATAATCTTCCCCCATATACCGCAGCAAAACTGACTGATAGCGTTGATCTACCGGAGTTATGTATTGAACTCCTTCTATACTACGTTGAATGTTATAAAGTAGTGGCAATGAAAATATTACAGGATCCCCTGCAGTACGTTGCCCACCCCAAAACCAAACGCTATTCTTTGCGTACCCCGCAAACTTTCTAAAAACTCCATGGTAGAACCCTTCTCCCACACCTAACAAAATGACCAAAATAAAAATACCCCACGCTACCCCAAAGCTTGTTAGTGCGCTTCTAAGTTTGTGTTGTAGAAGGTTCTGGCAAGTTTCTTCCAGGTAATCGAAAACAAACATAGTAGTAGGGCTTTAAGTCCAGGAACAATGCATACTTGTCAACCAGCATGCATCAAGATAGTAATTCTAGAATGCTTGCCACAAAACTGGGAGCTAGGATGAAAACGTATGCATCAGGTGCACCGGGGGCACATAGCTTCTACCATTTGTTAAACCTATTGTTCCTAGCACTCCCTTGTCAAAAAGACACGAGCTAGTTGAGCAGCTCTAGTACTTACAACCAAATCCCAATTTGTTCATTCAGATGCACTAGTCTACATTTGAGGCCCTGACAATAGGAGGTGTGGGGAAGTAGGTCATCATCTTGGGGGCGTGTGGTTTGGGTAAGATTGCGTTAGACATTCTTCAGCATAACGGCATTGTCGTATATGGTTTCCTAGACGATGACCGGACCTTTGGGGACAGGAGTCCAGCTCAATGGACTTGTTTTCGTAGGTGTGAGTGCTACGGTTTTTGCAAATGTTGAAATAGATGCAATGGACAGCATCGGTATAGGAGCAGTTGCTATAACCAATGTCAAGTCAGGAGACGTTATACCAGGCAACCACACAGCAAAATCTGTGAAAGATGTAACCAAGCGATATAAACTTCAGACTGTTGCAAAATTCGCCAAAACATGCTTCTGGGGGCTCTAAATGAGACTGATGGTGCATTTTTCAATAGTCTAGACTTATGGATAATATCCAAGCAAATGGCTTCCAGTATGTCCAAGATTAAATGCTTGCTCCTTGCAGTGCTTCTTACAACCAGTACTTGTACGCAAATGCATGCTTCTTGTGCCGACAAGAAACCTTTTACAAATCCAAAAGGTTCTCCAACAGCACGAAATTCACCCGCAGATTGGATCTTCTTTGGTGCTAGAAGAATCTTAGGATTAGGCAATAGTAGCAGTAGAAATACAATCCAAGCCTACGCACTCGACAGAGATATAGCCTTGGCAGGATTCTTTCAGCAGCGGACAGTAGACACCATCACATGGATTGGCCATGCTACTTTTTTAATTAAAATAGGGAAGATCCATATCTTGACAGATCCCTTTTTTTCCAATACTGCTGGGAAATTGGGCTTTGGATCCAAAAGATACATTCCACCCCCCATCAACATAGAGGACCTACCTCAGCTAGACATCATCCTTTGCAGTCATAATCATTATGACCATCTAGATATCAAAAGCTTAAAACGTATTAAGAAAAAATTTGGTGCCAAGGTGCAGGTCTTCTGCCCATTAGGCTTGACAAAATATTTTCGGCAATGTGGTTTTACAGAGGTGCAAGAAATGCGGTGGTACGAGGAGGCCAACCATAAAGAAGTAGCTATTCGTTGCTTACCGGCCATACACAATTCAGGGCGATCTCTGTTCGATAAAAACAAAACGCTGTGGTGCAGTTTCGGCATTAAGTCGAAAGCTTTTGACATCTACTTTTCGGGCGATACAGCTTATCATTCCACAATTTTCAAAGAAATAAAAACCAGCTTAGGTAATTGCGACCTGGCTATCGTAGGAATCGGTGCCTATGAGCCTCAAGAACTACTAGCACAATACCATACCAATCCAGAGCAAGCTGTACGAATTGCGCTAGATATCAATGCAAAAAACATCGTTGGTATGCACTGGGGTACTCTTAATCTGTCTGATGAGCCTGTAGATGAACCTATTAAAAGATTTAAACAAGCAGCAAAAACACAGAATTTTACATCAAATGCTATTTGGTTAATGAAGCTTGGGGAAACAAGACTACTACAAAAAGATGCGTTGGTTCCCTCAATAATGCTGAATAAGTGATGTGTCGATAGCATTTACTATAAGGGATTACTGGAAAGCATTGCGCCTAAGAATACTAAAATAGCGGAGCGTGACACTTGGCCATGGTCGGACAAATTGCATACTTAACAATAGTCTTAAAACTCACTAAGCACCATGCAGCAAACTTACAGCATATTACTCTACTACTGTTATACGCCCATTGAGGACCCTGAAGGGTTCAGAGAAAAACATCATTGCTATTGTGTAGAAAATGATCTTCGAGGACGCATCATCGTTGCGCAAGAAGGAATCAATGGCACTATTTCCGGCTTGACAGAAGTTTGTGAAAAATATATGGATGACCTGAAGTCTGATGCCAGATTTGCCCACATGCACTTCAAGGTAACGACCCACCATCAGCATGCTTTCCAAAAACTGCACGTTAGGGTAAAGCCAGAGATTGTACATGCGGGCCTACCTCACATTCATCCTCACCAGCAAGCTGGGCCGTACGTAACCCCCCAAGAGCTACAACAAATGCAAAAGCATGAAGAGGTTGTACTACTAGACGTTAGGTCTAATTATGAACATAAACTCGGTAAATTTAAAGGGGCAGTGACACTAGATATTGACCACTTCAGAGAGTTTCCCGACCAAATAGACACACTAGCACCTTACCAAAACAAGAAGATGGTCACCTACTGCACAGGAGGAGTCAAGTGCGAAAAAGCTAGTGCCTACCTGCTAGCAAAAGGCTTTCAAAACGTTTATCAGCTTCATGGAGGTATCATTCAGTATGGGCTAGAAACCGATGGAGAAGATTTTGAAGGAAAATGCTATGTCTTTGACAACCGCCTTGCTACCAGCATTAACAAGAAAAATCCTACGGTTGTTGGTAATTGCTATGTATGCCACACTGCTTGCGACCGGATAGTAAATTGCGCAAATCCTGAATGCAATATTCATGTACCTATCTGCGAGCCCTGTGCAACAACCCTCGCCGGGGCTTGCTCTGCGACATGCCAACAACACCCCAATAAGCGCTCCTATGACGGCACAGGCTACTATACTACCACCATGAATGGTTATAATCCCTCCAAAGGTTTGCGAACCAAGCAAGAACAACAACGTAATGCATAGAAAAACCACGCTTTCTCTCCCTATTCAAGGAGCCCTACTCGCAACGATTTCAGCCCTTTTAATGAGTATCCTCATGTCTATTGCTAAAAAGTTAACTCCGGACATACCTACCTCACTTATTGTGTTTATTAGAAGCCTGTTTGGACTCCTCTTCTCGCTTCCCTTTTTCATCAAAAACCCTAAAAAGGTCTTAAACAGTGATCAATATCCCTTACATGGCATCCGGATTATGCTGAGTGCAAGCGCCATGCTATGTACTTACTATACTTATCGCCATCTGCCGCTCACACTTGCAACGTCTCTAGGCATGACAGGTGCACTTTTTACCACTGTACTGGCAGTCATTATCCTGAAAGATTCGGTAGATCGTATCAAGTGGTTATGTATTTTAGTTGGTTACCTAGGGGCCTTGTGCATCATTCAACCACGTTCTCTTATTTTGGAAATGGGTATTATCACTGCATTGCTGGCGAATTTCTTTGCAGGGTGTAGTACCATCGTTGCTAAAATTCTATCCAAGCAGGATAGTAGCCTCACTATAATAATTTACACCAACTTAGGACTTACTACCATCTTTGGGTGCCTCAGCTACCCACACTGGCAGTTACTGAGTGGGCGAGACATGCTTTTATTGGCTTCCAGTGGCGCATTGGGGTTGAGTACTCATTATTGTTACCTGGCCGCACTCAAAAAAGCAAGCCCTTCTTTTTTAGCCCCTTTTGAGTACACAAGGCTTTTATTTGCTTTTCTAATTGGATTTATACTTTTCCATGAGATACCCAACTTTTATACTATACTCGGCAGTATGATGATTGTAGGTGCTACGTATGTGATCACTTGGAGGGACAGTCATGGGCGTTCTCGATCCAGCTCCAATACTTGAGGCGCTTGGCCTTCTTGGTGAGTACCAAAGCCTCTATTGACAAGAAAAGTGCGCCTTTCCCTCTAAAAATGAGGTGACCTTGTGCCCCTAGTTTCTAAACTTAACATCAAGACAGGTTGAGAGCAGGCTTTGTATACCGAGAAATTTTTTATGCTTATGTGTTTGTAGGGCAGTTGAAGTGCTTGACCTCTTGCTGGGTTAGCATGCGCCATTTACCGCGTGGCAGGTCTTTCTTGGTGAGGTGTGCATACATAACTCTGTCTAACTTCACTACTTCATAGCGGAGCTGCTCAAAGATACGTCTGATCACTCTGTTACGACCCATGTGGATTGCCAAACCAATACTTCTGCGGTCTTGCTCTACTATTTCTAGCTGGTCTACGTGTGCAATGCCATCTTCTAAAGCTATGCCTGCCGTTATTTTTTCAAAATCGGCTTTGCTAATCGGCTTGTTAAGCACAACGTGGTAGAGCTTTTTGATATTGCTAGCAGGATGGGCCAGGTGCTTAGCAAGTGCGCCATCATTGGTCAAAAGCAATAGGCCAGTAGTGTTGCGGTCGAGTCTGCCCACTGGATACACCCGTTCTTGACAAGCATTTTTGACGAGATTTAATACTGTTTTTCTTCCTTTCGGGTCTTTGGTAGTAGTGATGTAATCTTTGGGTTTATTCAACAAAATATAGATGCACTTATTTGTACTTAGCACTTTGTTGCGGTATTTGACTACATCTTGGGAAGTTACTTTGTACCCCAACGTATTCACCTTTTGACCATTGACAGTAATGTGCCCTTCCTGAATAAGCATATCAGCTGCTCTTCTAGCACATACACCTGCATTGCTGATGAATTTATTCAGCCGGATGCTTCTGGGAAGTGGTTCTTGTTCCACAATCTTTTTAGAGAAAAGTTTCATAGATGGGACAATGGGGCACTGCTAGCTACCATGCCCTCCTCCGCGCATTGACTAGCGCACCACGTTCTTGTCGGAGAGTTTGGCAGCAAGAGAGTGCCTGGTATGGGGAACTACACTGAGCCTTGCTTTATCAATGAGCTCTCCCGTCACAATACAGATACCATAAGTACCGTTCTTGATCCTTACAAGAGCAGCCTCTAGTTCTGCAACAAACTTCCTTTGCCTGGCTGCTAGTTGGCTTAGGTTTTCTTTCTCAGCTACCTCGGCACTGTCTTCAAGCATTTTGATGTTTGTATCAGTACTATTTTCTTTTTTCCCACTTAAAGCCTCCAGAATAGCCCTAAGCTCACTATTTGCTTTCTCTAATTTTTCGACGATGGTCGCTTCAAATGCTTGGAGTTCCTCTAATGAATATCTCTTCTGTTTACTTGGGTGCATGGCTTCTTGTATTTATGCAGGCAACTACTTATTTTCTATGTAGAAGGCCTAGATAGCCTAACTCCCTGGACGTAAAGGGTTATATCGAAAATAGCGAGGGTTCTCCCAAACTATTTAGGAGGCAACAAGAAATCAGGATACTAAATTGCCTATCATGCTTCATGCATATCTATGAAGAGGACGAAGTAAGTGAAAATCTACATACAACCAAAAGAAAAAATAAGGAACGCCTCTACGCTATGGGACACAATCCACATAAAGCTATCATATTCTCCGGTCCCTCTGGAGCTGGAAAAACTACCATTGCTAACCATTTATTGAAAAGCAATGCAAATCTAAAGTTTTCTGTTTCAGCCTGCACACGTTCTAAACGTCCTCATGAAATCCATGGTAAGGATTATTACTTCTTATCAGTGCATGAATTCAAACATAAGATTGTACAAGATGCATTTATTGAGTGGAAGGAAGTGTATGCAGGAAGCTATTATGGCACCTTCAAGATTGAGGTAGCAAATATATGGGCCGAAGAAAAAATAGCGGTCTTTGATATGGACGTGCAAGGGGGCTTGAAGCTGAAGTCCTATTTTAAAGAGAACGCCCTGGCAGTTTATGTCAAAGTGCCTTCGCTACAATTGTTAACAGAACGACTAAGAAAGAGAAAGACGGAGTCAAAAGAAGATATAGCGCTCAGAATGGATAAGGTAGCCAACGAGAATGACTTGGCAATGCAATTTGATGTAACACTTTTTAATGAGGATTTGCCAACCAGTTTAGCAGAAGCACAAGCACTCTTGGATAAATTTTTGATAGGGTAGGACTGCCTGATCTACACGAAGCCCCAAAAACAGACACTTGAGAGCAGTCAGAACAGGAGGCGTCCGACATGTACTTTCAGTCTTCTTCTGGTGGAACAATAACGTCAGCAATGATTCTTCCACAGTACTCACACACAATAATACTCCTCTTCTCCTTAATATCTGCCTGCTTTTGGGGAGGCACTTTATTGAAACATCCTCCACAAGCCTCTCTCTTCACAACAACAACAGCAAGTTTGTTGCGAACGTTTTTTCGAATACGCTCATATACCTTCAAAAGCTGCTTATCAACGTGTTGTGTCACTTTTCTACGCTGCTCATTAAGTTTTTGTTCTTCTCCCTCGCTTTCCCCTATCAGCGCCTGTAACGCTTCTTGCTTGTCAGCCAGCACTTGCTGACTCTTCTCTATGAATACTTGGTATTGCTCTAGTTCTATTTTTTGCTTTTCTATGCGTTCGTAAGCGCTTTTGATTCTCTTTTCTGCAAGTTGAATTTCTAGTTTTTGTAGGTCTATCTCTTTGGTAATGGCATCATACTCCCGGTTATTTCGTACGCTCATTTGCTGCTCTTCGTACTTTTTGACCAGGGCTTCTAGTGATTTGATGCTCACGCGCCGAGTGACAATTTCTTGCTCTAGATTGGCGAGCTCTTCTTGGGTATTGTACGAACGTGTCTGTAGGGCCGTTAATTCATTTTCTAAGTCTTTTACTTCCTCAGGGAGTGCCCCCCTCATTCTAGCAATATCATCTAATTGGCAGTCAATTGCTTGCAGATCGAGCAGAGCATTGAGTTTTTTTTTAATGGTCTCCATGTATGTTGGTAGCAGCAGTTACCTTGTTAAGGTGTTAAAGGTAATAGATAGGATTGGTCACAGTCTCACACTCCAGGAATACAATACTAGCAAATTTTTCAGACAGTAGTGTATGGATAAGTACTTTTGTGCCTACTTCGCTTTCGTAGTGGCCTATATCAACGATGAGGATTTGGCCCTCAGCCTTGAAAAAATCATGGTACTTCACGTCGGCAGTCACCAACGCATCTGCCTGCTTGAGGATGGCTTCTTGGATCAGGAAGCTTCCTGATCCACCACACACTGCCACACGCTTGATAGGGCGGGCTATGGGTGCCGTATGCCTGATAAAAATCAACCTCATTTTGGCCTTAAGGTATTCCAAAAATGCTTGGCTACTAAGGGTTTGGGAGAACTCTCCTACCATGCCAGCACCCACCCTGGCATCTGTGTTTTTAAGCTGATGGATGTAATACGCTACTTCTTCGTAAGGATGGGTAGCGTGTAGGGCTCGAAGCACTTGCGTTTCTAGATGTGCAGGAAAAACCACTTCTATCCTACCTTCTTCTACCTTTTCAGGCTGGTGAGCCGTTCCTAGATGAGGATTGGCTGTTGAAGTGGGCTGAAAAGAGCCCATGCCTGTAGTAACAAAGTTACAGTGGGTGTAATTGCCAAGACGACCTGCCCCTGCTGCATGTAGGGCCTTGAGCACAGGATCAATAGATGCTTGGGGTACAAAAGTAGTCAGCTGGCTCAGAATACCCGGCTTTGGAAGTAAAATAGATAGATTCTCCAGGCCCAGTGTTTGTGCCATTTGTCGATTGACACCCTGGGCTACATTATCAAGGTTAGTATGGAGGGTATAAAGTGCTATATCTTGCTTGATGGCATAAGTGATACATCTTTCTGCATTATTCTTTCCAGTGAGTTGATTAATAGGTCGAAAAATAATTGGATGATGTGCAATGATAAGATTACAGTTTTTTGCTTTGGCCTCTTGTAGCACTGGCTCTGTAATATCCAGACAGATGAGCACACCTGTCACCGGAACAGATAGGTCCCCAATCACCAACCCTGCATTGTCATAATTCTCCTGGTACGCTAGAGGTGCTATGTGCTCTATACAATTCACAATATCTTTTATCCTGGTCATGCTACTGGTTGTTGGGGGTTCAAACCATTGAATTAACTGGCAAATTTAGTGACTTCACAGCATTGGCTACTCCTTGCAGGGTGAACTTCAGACACTACAAAACACTTCTATGACTCCTCCATGAGGCTGGCATCGTTTTTTGTCACTAATTTTGGCCGTGACATTTCGTAACTACATACATTGGCTCGTCTTTCTGATAGGCGTACCTACTGCGCAAGCGCAGGAAGAGAAGTATCTTGATGCCCAGCCACAAGATGTGTATAACGCTACAACCACCCTGTTTACGACACAGGAAAACATTCAATACAACCAAAGAGGATACAAGGCTATTGCAGACGATATGAGCATCCGTGGGATGCATCGCTTTACGTTTGTACAACAATATGGCAACAAACTCCAGAACTTGGGTAACAATGGGACAGCTACCAAGCCCATTTTTTATGTCATGCCTAATAACATAGGGGTTACATCGGGCTTTCATGCTTATGACATTTATTTCAGAAGTCCTCATCAGTTTAGATACTATGATACCAAGTCGCCCTATTCCAAAATGCATGTCATGCTAGCCCGTTTTGGGAGTTTCTATGCTGATGTGTGCCACAGCCGCAATGTAACACCTAACTGGAACATAGGGGCCAACTTTCGGAACATGATGACAGACAAAGAGTGGATACCCAACGGGCGGGGGGATAGAAATGTGATTGCCTATGGGCTGGATTTCTTTACGCATTACAAGACAGACCATGACCAGTATCAGCTCTTGGCGCACGGCTTGATCGCAAAACACCGTGTACGAGAAACTGGCGGGATCTTGACTGATGTATACGGTACCAACCTAAAGAATGTTACCAGCACAAGGCGTACTACTAAAAAGGAGATCTGGGGAAGCAGAAATATGTATAACCGGCTTTTCACTCAGGATCCCAAAAAGAACCCAGAAAGTAGCGATGCCAGAAAACGTTTCCACCTGTACCACCAGTTGGCAGTAGCAGAGCAGCTTTGGGCATACCACGAGTTGGGGATCCAAAAAAATAAGCATCAGTTTAAAGCAGATGTGCTACCTGAAAGAACTAAGGTGTTCCTAGGGAACGAGAGCACAGATACACAGGAGGCTATTGATACGACCACGACCTTCTGGAGCGCCCAGAATGAATGGGGCATAAAAGGCGACTGGCAAGACTGGTTCTATTGTGGCTATTACCGCCACAAAAAGATTGAATTCAGGCCCCAACAAGAAAATGATAACCAAGACCTGCATGAACACTATGTAGGCCTGCACACGAGGTATGAGCTGGCAAACAATACGGACTTCCTGCACCTAGGAGGAGAATATTTATTCCAAGGGTGTTACAAAGCGCGTGTAGCCTACGAAGGAGCCATTTTTGACCTAGCTGGTGAATATATCAGACATAAACCTTCTTTTCTGTCACAATGCTACCGCGGCTATCACCGCAAGTGGGATCAGCAATTTACACCGCCTACAGCCACACAAATCAGCGGAGGGGTTCGCCTGGAAGGCAGTAAGGTCCAGTTAAGACCGCGTGTAAGTTTCACAAAGGTCAACAACCATATCTACTTTGAGCACAAATTTAAGGGGCCAGAATATCATAAGAATTGGCAGAGACTTACCATGATTGCTGAACCTAAACAAACAAAAAAACATGCTGATATCGTAACGTTGGGTACAGACCTGGGGCTGGCTTTGGGAACCCACATTCACTGGGATAGCGAACTTACTGCAGCCGAAACCCTGGGGCCTAGTGCTAAGCTCTTCAACATGCCCACTTTTTTAATCAACTCTAGACTATACTATACCGACACAACTGATGCAGGCAATGGAACCTTTGAAACAGGTATAGACGTACACTGGAAGTCTTCATACATGGCAGATGGCTACGACCCCATCACACAGCAATTTTACCTCCAAGATGAATTCACCGTGTACAGTTACCCCGTCATCGACCTGTTTCTTAATTTCAGGATCAAAAACTTTAGTGGATTTCTTAAATTCAGCCACTGTAACGAATCCTGGCTCGCACCAGCCCCTGGCTATTTTGTGACACCACTTTATCCTGGACAAAAAAAGGCATTTGACATAGGACTCAGCTGGTCATTTTTTGATTAGGCAATTTTGCTGCGGGCAGGGTGAAGTACTCGTGAATTGCAACGAATCATGGCACATTACAGGCGCAAAAGACAAAGCAAGCTAGGCAGTTATCCCATGATCAATGTGGTCTTTAGTACCACGCTAGCTTTATTGGTCGTGGGGCTCTTTGGCCTGCTCATGCTGCATGCAGCCAGGCTGACGGATATTATCAGAGAGAATGTAAAAATTCAGGTTTATCTACACAAAAACATTTCAGAAAGTGAAAGCATACGAATCAGTCAGCTACTGAGCAAAAAAGATTTTGTGCTCAAGAAAAACGGTCATGCTCAGCTCAAATTCCTTTCTAAGGAGGACGCTGCGCAGGAATTTACCAAAGCAACTGGAGAAAATTTTTTACAAGTATTAGATGAAAACCCCTTAAGAGACGTCTATGTGGTCAATGTTGCACCCAGCTATCAGGGTAGGCAACAGCTTCAAGCAATCAAACGTGAAGTAGAAGCTATCATCGGGGTTTTTGAGGTAGATTATGTAGCCGGTTTTGTAGCCTCCGTCAACCGCAATATCGCTAGGCTAGGCACTGTGCTGGCTGCTTTTTCCGTCATCTTGCTGGTAGTAGTCAGCGTGTTGATCAACAACACCATCAGGCTGGCCGTCTACTCCCAACGTTTCTTGGTCAGAAGCATGCACCTTGTAGGAGCTACCGCTGCTTTTATTAGAAGGCCCTTCCTGGGTAGGGCAGTCCTCATCGGCTTAATAGCCGGCACAATAGCCAATATCTTTCTGGTCTTATTATCGTATGCCGCTAATCGACAAATCGAGGCGCTTGTTAAGCTCCAGGAACCCATCCGAATTTTTATGCTACTGGGACTTATCCTGTTGCTGGGTGTATTCATCAGCTTCATGGGTACCTACCGGGCCATCAATAAGTATTTAAATATGTCATTAGACGATTTGTACTAAAGGGACAAAAAAGTCCGCTAAATTGTATTCAATACCTTATGACAACTAGGGAATCTCACCCCACCCCTCCCTTTTTTGACCAGCTCAATCTTGATGAGGGTACCGTCCTGGCGCTCAAGAAACCCCTTTATTGGACCTCTTTTGATGTGGTGAAAAAGCTGCGTTCAATTTTATCTGTGAAGAAGGTGGGGCATGCAGGCACGCTAGACCCTTTGGCCACGGGGTTGTTGCTTGTTTGCACAGGTAAAAAGACAAAAATCATCGCCCATTACCAAGACTTGGAAAAAGTATATACCGGAGAAATGATCCTTGGTAAAACAACACCTTCTATAGACCTAGAGACAGACTTTGATAGCGAAACACCTTACGAGCATGTTACAGAATCAGCGATCTACCAACTAGCATCCACCTTTTTAGGCTATACTAGCCAAATTCCTCCGGCATACTCGGCCATTAAGTCACGTGGAGAAAGAGCTTATAAAAAGGCAAGGAAAGGTCAAAAAATGATATTAGCCCCTAGGCAAGTTTTCATTCGCTCTTTTGTAGTTGCCTCAATCAGCCTGCCCAGTATCAAGTTTGAAGTGACTTGTGGGAAGGGCACCTATATACGGAGTCTTGTGCACGACTTCGGCAAACAACTTGGTGTAGGGGCTTATCTGAATGCCTTATGTAGAACACGTATTGGGTCCTTTAAACTAGAAGATGCCTATGACGTAGCAGCACTTTTCAAGCCATACAACTGAATGCATAACGCATACCCACCGTCATGAAGATATACGAAAGCATTAAAGCATTCCAGAAACCTCGCAAAGCAATAGTGGCCATGGGTACTTTTGATGGGGTACACTTGGGCCACCGACAATTGCTTCGACAACTTTGCAAAGTTGCCCAAGAAATAGGAGGTGAGGCAATCTTGGTTACTTTTTGGCCTCCTCCAAGACTGGTCCTTGCACACACCCAGCCAGTCCCTACCCAGCTCTTAACTACCTTTGACGAAAAAGCAGCTATGCTGGCCCAGCTGGGCGTAGACCACTTGCTGAGAATACAGTTCACTCAAGCTTTCTCGCAACTAAGCGCACAAGACTTCGTTCAGCAGGTGCTTATAGCACAGATAGGGATGAAACGGCTTGTAGTAGGCTATGATCATCGTTTTGGAAAGGGCAGGGCAGGGAACATTGCCCTACTCCAGGAAGCAGGACTCCATTATGGCTTTACAGTGATTGAAGTGCTGCCGGTAATGATTGAAAACGTAACGGTAAGCTCCACGAAAATCAGGCAACTGTTGCTAGCAGGCGATGTGGAAAAAGCACAGGCCTATTTAGGACAGCCTTATGAGATTAACGGTTCTATGCTACAACAAGATCCAAGTTGTAAGAGCAGCCTTAACACCCACTTAGTCTCAACTAACTCCCACAAACTTATCCCTGCAGATGGCCTCTATATTGTCCAAGTAGTCCATCAAGATGTTGTTGAAGAAGGCATGTTGCACGTAGCACGGAAATATGATGCCCCCACTATGGAGTTGACGGTTCCAAACTGCCCAAACGCAACGTTGCATACCCCTAGCTTATGCATTCGGTTCAAAAAGGACCTTAGCCAATCCTGAGTGTTAACTCAGGATCACTCACTAAGTGGCCTAGGCGCAACGAACTCGCTTTTTTTGTGATACTTTGCTAACTCCGGCGTGACCAGCGAGCAGAGGTTGGCTACGTAAAGCTTCATGAGTTAGAGGGGTGCCTTATACCTTCACCAAAGGTTTACATGCTGCAGCAAAAAATGAATACTCTATATAAAAAAATTGTTTCCTCTAAAGCCTTAGGAATGCTTGGCATGATTATGCTAGTCACCTGTATAGGACACAGAAATGACGATCCTTCTGGACCACCAATCGTTATTTTTAGAAACCACCAAAACGGTGGTTTCTTCGCCAACATCTCCATTGTGAACCATTTAATACATACATATGAGCAATCCACGAAAAAGTTGGTAGTTCTCCTGGATTCTGGTTTATATAAAGAAGGCCGACCACATTTTATAGCTAATAACCCTTACTACAACGAGTATGATTGATTTAGCTATTACTTTGAACCAATTAACCAAACAGACAAACCTCTGAGTTATTGGAAAAAATGGACTAATTGGCACCCGTTAGCGAAAGCAATAATGCCGGCTGACCTGCAACCTGTGCTTGCACACACAGCATTATGGATGAAAGGCTGCTCTATCAAAGTTTTTAACGCTGCTTCTTTGGACACTTCCTTAAGCATAGAGCACCGTGCTCAAGAATTTCACCGTATCTGGTATCAGTATTTCAAATTGCGACCACATATACAGAAAATGGTCGATGATTTTAAACGCAAGCACGATTTTGCCAACAAATATGTAATTACCTTGCATTACCGCGGCACAGACAAATATGACCATTCGGCTGGAAGTGAGGATGGTCCTGAACATCCGCCTTATGAGTTTTGCTCAGCTTTAATCAAAAAAATTATCAAAAGGAGTGGACGTCCACTCAGCAATGTTGTTACATTCATTACAACTGATGAACAGCCATTTATAGAAGACATGAAAAAAGAAAATGTGAACGCTGTTTTTACCGATGCTATACGATCCAACATGAATACATCGGGTCTAAATCTTGACTTTTCACGATGTGCGCAAGGAGTTATAGATAGCACTCCGGAGAGCAAGATTTATAATGAATTAATTACTCAAAGTGTGCATCGGGGCATGCAAGACAAGAGCAATTACATTAAAGGACGTGATGTTTTAGTGGATGCAATTTTACTTGGATCTGGTAATGTATTTATAAAAAGCAGGGGCAATGTCAGCAATCAGGCATCTTGGATTGGAGGTCCCAAAATGGAGTCTCTTGATATGGTCAATGAGTTCAATGCTTGCAAAAAGAAGAGTGCATCTGGTTGATGACTGGAAAACGATTTATGATTAAACGCATCTGGATAAAGACACCTTACAAACCCGACGTCCTGGTTAGTTGGCATGGCGCTTGCGGGGCCGTGCTATAGCAAACTGTGAGCTTGACGTAGTATATTACCTTACAAACATCCACACAGTTCACAAAAAGAAAATAAACAACCCCTTCAGATAGCGTCTCACTGGGTGTAATACACCCTTTTCACCCGTTCGCTCACATTCGTCAACACTTCATGAGGAATAGTGGCCATAGTAGCAGCTACCTCAGCAATAGGCCATTCCTTGCCAAAGATGATGGCCTCATCACCCTCGGCAGCAGGAATATTGGTTACATCCACCATGCTCATATCCATACAAACATCACCAACAATAGGAGCAACATGGCCATTGATCCATACACTTCCTTGACCATTGCCCAGCACTCTCCTAAAACCATCAGCATACCCAATAGCAAGGGTAGCAAGCCGCATATTCCTTTTAGCAATACCGTGTCTTCCATAGCCAATAGTGGCTCCTTGAGGCATCATCTTGATTTGAGAAATAACAGTTTTAAGCGTACTCGCCACTTTCAGATGTTGCTGCACCTCCTGATTTACCCCAACGCCATACAGGCCAATACCCAATCTAACCATATCTAATTGGTACTCAGGAAAATGCAAAATTCCTGAAGAATTGAGCAAGTGTTTGATCGTATGAATACCTAGCTTTTGTTCTATATAGGTAGCCATCTTCACAAAAAGCGTAAACTGGTGCCTTGTGTACGCATCGTGTTGTTGGTCTGCAGAAGCAGCCAGGTGACTCATAATCCCCACTACATGTAAGGCCGGTGTGGCACGCAATACCTGCACGAGTGTACTGAGTTCTCTTTCCTCAAACCCCAGCCGGTTCATCCCTGTTTCCAGCTTCAAGTGTACGTTGATGTGCTTGTTTCGACTGGCTAGAAAATCACGCAATGCACACAGCAATTTTAGACTGTATACCTCAGGTGCTAGGTCATACGCAAGCAGCTGATCAAAGCTCTCCGGCGTAGGGTTCATCACCATGATGGGGAGCGTAATGTCATGCCCTCGTAACAAAACTCCTTCATCGGCATAAGCCACCGCCAGATAATCCACACGGTGATACTGCAGGAGGTGCGCAATTTCAAAGCTGCTACTACCGTATGCCAAGGCTTTGACTACGGCCATCAGTTGGGTGCCTCTAGCCAGCCTATTCCGAAAAAAATTCAAGTTATGGGTAATAGCATCTAAGTCTACTTCAAGAACGGTACTATGAATTTTTTGCTGTAACCGATCTGCCACTCTTTCTAAACCAAAACTTCTGGCTCCCTTCACCAGTATTAATTCGTTGCTAAACTTGTGCTGGATGTCCTCTTTGAGGAACTCCTCAGTGTTATCGTAGAAGTGTGTATCAAACGACGAAAAGGCTGCAGCATGTGCGGTCAGCTCTTCACCTATGCCAATGATTCGATCTATCTGTTTGGCTTTGAGCAGTTGTGCAATTTGAGGATATAGGTTTTCGGCTGTTATACCAGTTTCTAGCAAATCAGACAGCACTACCGTTCTTCTAGGAGCTTGCTTTTGTTGAGCCATAAAGTCTAACGCCACCCGAAGGCCCACTAAATCGTTGTTGTAGGTATCATCAATCACCTGGCAATTGTTAACGCCTTGCTTCAAAGTCATACGCATGGGTAGGGCTCTGAGCTTCGTAAGGGCTGCTTGTATCATTGCTGGGTTGAACCCTTCTTGCAGTAGAAAAACAATACAATGGATAGAATTTTCTACAGAGACATTGTCTTGAAATGGCAAGATAAAGGCGTACTGCTGCTGCCGAGTGGTTACTATAAGTTCTGTTTGCTTATCTGTGATTAATAAGCGCTTTTGGACCTTGTAATCAGCGGCACCATCAAGCAAAGACCAGGTCACCAAGTGTGCTTTGTTGTGGTAAAGCGCCATCAATACTTGATGGATAGGCGTGTGGTCTATACAATAGTAAATCTTTTGACAATTTTTGAATAGCAGGGCTTTTTCTTTGATCTTCTGCTGCTGGGTGGCAAAACCTTCGTCATGCGCTGAGCCTATGTTGGTAAACATTCCGACAGTAGGCTTAAGGATCGTCTCTAGTTTGGCCATTTCTCCAGGCCGGGAGATGCCCGCCTCAAAAATACCATACTGGTGCGTGGTGCTAATTGACCAGACTGAACGTGGCACACCTATTTGGGAATTATAGCTTTTAGGACTTCGGGCCACAGCGTACTTCAGAGCTAAAATCTGGCTGAGCCATTCTTTGACAATGGTCTTTCCGTTACTGCCTGTAATAGCTAGTAGGGGCAATTGATATTGACTCCTGTGGTAAGCAGCTAGCTGCTGCAAAGCGGCAACACTATTGGCTACTTGGATAATGTTAGCGTTTTTTAGATGCTTGTAGATAGCCTGGTCTCCCTGCTCCACCACAAATTGGTTGATGCCTTGCTCGTAAACCATGGGGAGAAACTGGTGACTGTTGTGGTGCTGGCCCCGCATAGCAAAAAAGAGGCTACCAGAGTCTGTAAGAAGCCTTCTACTATCCAGCAAGAGGTGCCTGATAGGCTGTTCTGAAACGTACTGAATTATTTTTCCTCCTGTAATAGCCGGCAATTCGCTGAAAGAGACCATGCGGGGAGTTGTTAGTTAGAAAATTTCTTGAAGAATAATGTATGAGCTAAATGTGCACGAGGCCAATCAATAACCTGGCGACTCACTTATTCATCAACGATGACGTAAAGGTCTTCTGTCTTCTTTTTCATGAAATACTTTTCTCTAGCAAACTTCTCTAATAAGTTCTCATTACTTGCCAGTTTCTTTCTGTCTTGCTGTATTTTTTCTACTTGTTCTAAGTAGTAAGCCTTTTCTACTTCTAAGTTCCTAAGCTTATTCCGTAGCCTATACTGTGTGAAGAGGTCCTCCGAGTCGAAAAAAAGCATCCATAACAGGAAACTAAATCCTAATAGAAAGTAGGGGTTCTTCGCCCACTGAGGCGGTTTTTTCCACATGGTATGCATAGGCTTTGGTCATTTTTTAAAATGGCTTACCGGCAAATTTTCCGTGCTCACCCAATGCTTCCTCAATGCGTAATAGCTGGTTATATTTTGAGGTTCTATCGGAGCGAGAGACAGAGCCCGTTTTAATCTGGCCAGTATTTAAAGCCACGGCCAAATCTGCAATAGTAGTGTCTTCTGTCTCTCCAGAACGGTGCGATACAATACTTTTGTAAGCATTCCTGCTGGCTAGTTGGACTGTCTCCATGGTCTCACTGAGTGTGCCTACTTGATTCATCTTAATGAGAATGGCATTGGCTACCTCCGTATCAATTCCCTGCTGAAGTCTTGCTACACTGGTTGCAAACAGATCATCTCCCACAAGTTGAACCCGGTCGCCTACAGCGGCAGTCAATTGTCGCCAGCCTTCCCAATCATCTTCTGCCATGCCATCTTCAATAGAGAGAATCGGATATTTTTGTAGCCAGTCTTTCCAAAACGCTATGAATTCCTCAGAAGAGCATTTTTTACCAGAGGTTTTTTTAAAGTGATAATACTTTTCTTGTGGATCATAAAACTCAGAAGCAGCGGAGTCCAATGCAATGAAGATGTCTTCTCCTGGCCGATAGCCTGCTTTTTCAATGGCTTTTAACACCAATTCTATAGCTTTTTCATTAGAGGCAACACTGGGAGCAAAGCCGCCTTCGTCACCGACATTAGTAGAAAGCTCATTGGCTTTCAAAAGCTGCCCTAGATGCTGAAACACCTCTACACCTATGCGCAAAGATTCGGAAAAACTAGCTGCCTTCACAGGCATAATCATAAATTCCTGAAAATCGATAGCATTGTCTGCATGCGCACCTCCATTCAATACATTGATCATAGGTGTCGGTAAGGTGTTAGCATTCACACCTCCCAAGTAACGGTATAAAGGCATCCTAGCTGATGCTGCTGCTGCTTTGGCTATTGCTAGAGATACACCTAATAGGGCATTGGCTCCTAACTTGGACTTATCAGACGTACCATCTAGGGCTAACATGAGTCGGTCTAAGTGACCTTGTTCAAAGACTGAAATTCCCACAAGGGAATTTTTTAATATACCTTTGACATGATGAATCGCTTTCTGGACACCCCTCCCTAGGTATCGTGGATTATCTATATCACGCAGTTCAGTTGCTTCATACCTACCTATAGATACTCCTGAGGGCACAGCAGCCGTTCCTATGGCTCCATCTTGGGCCCATACCACTACTTCGATGGTGGGATTGCCTCTGGAATCCAGAATATGCCTTGCATGGATGTCTTTGATCTTACTCATGGTATTGTAGATTACGGCCTTTTCGCTATGTAGCGGCATGCTCCCTAAAAGGGAAGGAGTATAGATGCCTAAAGATGGCTTTTATTGCCACTAAGAAGCATAAAAAAAGGGTCAGACACTGATGCCTAACCCCCATGCTCACTTCATATTCATGCGTTCCTAGGCATTTTTTTCTACATCAATAGTTCCTTGGTTATCAATTTCGGGCATACTTTTTCCCTGCTCGCTAGTGTCTAGTTGAGAGTTTTCTGCTACTTGTAGTAGTTTTTCCTCGCCTTCACTGGCTTTGGGTATTGATGCTAAAACAGCTTCTTCATTAGTCGGGGCGTGGGGTTCTTCTTTTTTAGTGACGGCCTTTGTTTTGCTCCTCCTTGTCTTAGCTTTTTCTAGCTTGTTTCCTTTTTGGAGGAATTCGTTATAGTCTACCAGCTCGATCATGCACATTTCAGCATTGTCACCTAAACGATTTCCAAGCCTAATAATACGTGTATAACCTCCGGGTCTGTTCGCAATTTTAGGAGCAACGCCATTAAACAGTTCCTTGACAGGTACTTTGTCCTGAAAGTAAGAGAATACTACTCTTCTAGCATGAGTAGTGTCGTTTTTGACCTTTGTCAGGATAGGTTCTACAAACTTTCTCAATGCCTTGGCCTTGGCTAAAGTGGTATTAATCCGCTTATGTAGAATTAACGCCTTGGCTAGGTTAGCCAGCAAGGCCTTCCTATGAGCAGTTGGCCTACTCAGGTGGTTGAACTTTTTTCCGTGTCTCATCCTTTTCTATAGTCAAATATTATTGAAAACTGAAAAATTATTACTGGGAAAGTGCTTGATAGGAGGTCATAAGCTTATACTTCATCTAGTTTGTATTTAGACAGATCCATACCAAAATTTAGGTTTTTACTCACCATTAATTCCTCAAGTTCTTTGAGTGACTTTTTACCAAAGTTTCTGAATTTTACCATGTCTGAAATTTCTAATCCCGCTAGATCACCCAAGGTTTTTACCTCTGCAGCCTTGAGACAGTTGAATGCCCTAACAGACAAGCCAAGTTCAGCAAGTGGCGTTTTGAGTAGTTTTCGCACGCGTAGAAGTTCTTCATCTACGATTTCTATCTCTTCATCGCTTGATGCTTCTAGTACCATATTATTATCTGAAAACAGCAGAAAGTGCTTGATAATAAGACTGGCAGCACGCTCCAGTGCTTGCTCAGGGTGAATAGAGCCATCGGTTTGTATATCGATAATCAGCTTTTCGTAGTCTGTCTTTTGCTCTACTCTAATATTCTCCACTTTATAACTGACTTTCTTAATAGGTGTAAAAATTGCGTCAATAGGGATAAGACCAATGGCTGCGTTAGCGGGTTTATTTTCCTCCGCAGGAATATAGCCTCTTCCTTTTTCCACCATGATTTCTAGCTCAATATTGGCAATTGGATCAAGGTGACAGATAACAAAATCAGGGTTCAGTATTTCCAAAGCTGGCGTGAACTTTGCAATGTCACCTGCTTTGAACACTTCTTGCTTCTTTATTGAGATACATATCTTGTCATTTGCATTGTCAGCTATTTTTTTAAAGCGTACCTGCTTCAAGTTGAGTATCAACTCTACTATGTCTTCCACTACACCTTCAATGGTGGAAAATTCGTGTTGTGCGCCAGGGATTTTGATGGATGTGATTGCATAACCCTCCAGCGAAGAGAGGAGCACCCTTCGCAGGGTATTCCCAATAGTGACGCCATATCCTTTTTCAAGGGGCTTAAAAGTAAAGGTGCTATAAAAGTTGTCTACTTTTTCCATCGACACTTTTTCAGGCATTTGAAATACTATTGCTGACATTGTGTTATTCTTTTTAAATCCCCAAAAATAAGAAGTACTAATACCTATCTAGAGTACAGTTCAACGATACTCTGTTCATTAATTTTTTCAGGAATTTCCTCCCTGGGTGGCAGGGCCGTAAACTTGCCCCTCATTTGTGCATCATCCCACTCTAGCCACGTATAGCTTTTGTGTGAGGCAGTGATGTTTTCTTGAATTACTTCCAGTGATTTGGACTTCTCTCGTATTCCGATTAAATCACCTGGCTTTAAGGTATAAGAGGGGATATTGACGACTGCATCGTTGACAATGATGTGTTTGTGTAGCACCAATTGCCTAGCAGCCCTTCTTGTAGGCGCTATGCCTAAACGATATACCGTGTTGTCCAAGCGTGCCTCTAAGAGCTGGAGCAAGATTGCACCTGTCACCCCCTTCTTTCTAACTGCTTTATGAAAAAGGTTCGCAAACTGTCTTTCCAACAACCCATAGGTATACTTGGCTTTTTGTTTTTCCATGAGTTGCAGTGCGTACTCCGATTTTTTTCTGCGAATCTTGCCATGTTGACCTGGAGGATAGTTCTTTTTCTGCAGAGCTTTGCCGTGACCAAAGATAGGATCATTGAATCTTCTTTCTACTTTTGCTCGGGGACCTCTATATACTGCCATGCTTTTTCCTGTTTATTAAATAAGGTTAAGGGCGTCTACGTTTCGGGGGCCTACAACCATTGTGTGGCAAAGGCGTAACGTCTTTGATAGCTGCCACTTCAATACCTGCTTCCTGGATGGTTCTTACAGCAGACTCTCGGCCAACACCCGCTCCTTTGATATACACATTCACTTTCCTCAGTCCCAGCTCATGGGCTACTTTAGCACAGTCTTCCGCAGCTTTCTGTGCTGCATAAGGAGTATTCTTCTTGGAGCCTCTAAAGCCCATCTTACCAGCAGAGGACCATGAAATCACTTGACCAGCACCATTCGTCATAGAAATAATGATATTGTTGAAGCTGGCTTTAATGTGTGCCTGCCCTGTTTTGTCGACTTTGACGACCCTCTTCTTAGCCTTGTCTTTCTTTGTCTTTGTCATAGTACTTACTGTATGCTTGCTCAATATCGAGCTTTCGGGAGGCAGCCTCTAAGGCAGGTAAAGTCTTTTATAACTTCCCCTGGCTGATCCCCTACTTAGTGACTCTCTTTTTACCGGCAACTGTCTTGCGTTTGCCTTTGCGCGTCCTTGCATTATTTTTCGTCTTTTGTCCTCTCACCGGCAAGCCCACCCTATGCCTTTTGCCTCGGTACGATCCAATATCCATCAATCGTTTGATATTCAAGCGTATTTCAGAACGCAGTTCCCCCTCCACTTTGTATTGCTCACTAATGGCTGTTCGAATCTTTTTTGCTTCCTCGTCGGTCCAGTCTGCCGGATGCTTATCTCTATTGACTTTCGCTGTTTCGAGAATCTTATTTGCTAAGCTGCGTCCAATACCAAAAATATAGGTAAGGGAGATTTCTCCCCGTTTATTGTCCGGAATGTCTACCCCTAATACTCTAGCCATGCTTATCCTTGTCTTTGTTTAAACTTTGGGTTTTTTTTGTTGATCACGTATAGCCTTCCTTTCCTGCGTACGATCTGGCAGTCACTACTACGTTTTTTGACAGATGCTTTTACTTTCATAACTGAAGTTGTGTTATTTGTACCTGTAAACGATGCGCCCTTTGGTCAAGTCATAAGGAGACATCTCTAGCGTAACTTTATCTCCAGGCAATATCTTGATATAGAACTTTCTCATTTTTCCAGAGATATGTCCCAACACTAAATGATCGTTTTCTAGACGGACCCTGAACATTGCATTGGGAAGAGCTACCTCTACAATACCATCTTGTTTGATCGCTTCTTGTTTAGCCATACTAAAATTGGAAGACTTCTTCTATATACTTGTAAGTCGTCAGGATCTCAGCCTTCTTTTCTAATACTGCCACCGTATGTTCAAAGTGTGCGGTAACTTTTCTGTCTAAAGTCCTGAATTGCCCCCCTTTTTCTTGCACAATTTGTGGTTTCCCTAAGTTAATCATAGGTTCTATGGCTAGCACCATGCCGTGCTTAAGCTGCGTGCCATGGCCTCGCCTTCCATAGTTGGGCACTTGTGGCTCTTCATGCAATTTTCTTCCCACACCATGCCCCACTAGTTCTCTTACTATTGAATAGCCATAATGTTGCCCATGATGTTGAATAGCATGGGCAATATCTCCTATCCTATTCCCTGCTTTGGCTTCATCAATGCCACAGTACAACGCTTCTTTTGTTACCTGAAGCAGACGCATCACTTCACTACTCACCGTACTTACAGGATAGGTAAAGGCTGCATCACTGTGAAAACCTTTGTAGTAGACTCCACAGTCTACGGAGATGATATCTCCCTCTTGCAGTATATAATCGCTGGGGAGCCCATGCACCACATAATCATTGACAGAGGTACAGAGCGTGGCGGGAAATTTTTTGTATCCCTTGAAAGAGGGCACTCCGCCACTATCTCTAATAAATGCTTCTGCCAGGGCATCTAATTCTTGGGTCGTTATTCCCGGCTTGATCCTCTGCGCAATTTGCCCATGCGTTCTACTTAAAATTTCAGCACCCTCTTTAATCAAGGCTATCTCGTCTTCACTCTTTACAAAAATCATGCGTCTAGCCTACCACAGTATTTTGAAAACGATTTTTCACCCTGCCAGACTTCATCAAGCCCTCATAGCGACGCATGAGCAAAAGACTTTCTATTTGCTGAAGTGTATCTAGCACCACACCCACCATAATGAGTAGTGAGGTTCCTCCATAAAATCTGCTAAACGCACTACTCACCCCAGCCATGTGCGCAAAGGCTGGCAAGATAGCTATTACTGCGAGAAATAAGGAACCTGGCAACGTTATTCTGCTTAAAATATTGTCTATAACCCCTGCAGTGAGTTTCCCGGGCTTAATGCCGGGGATAAAGCCGCTGTTGCGTTTCATATCATCTGCAATCTGAGTAGGGTTAATCGTAATAGCTGTATAAAAAAAAGTAAAGACAACGATAAGCAGGCTGAAGGTTACATTATACTGCCAGGTAGTATAGTCAGAGAAAGCCCTTCCTACAGAAGCAGCTATGTTACTTTTGTCTGACCATATACTTGAAATCAGTGCGGGAAGAAACATAAGAGCTTGTGAAAAAATGATAGGCATCACACCAGACGTGTTCAACTTGAGGGGTATGTACTGTCGCTGTCCGCCGTATATATTGCTATTGACCATTTGTTTAGCATACTGAACAGGGATTTTCCTGGTAGCCTGCGTAAACATCACTACGCCTACCACAATAGCGAAAAGTAGGAAGAATTCGATGATGAGCACCAGTGCACCACGAATGCCTCTAGACAGAATTTCGGAGAAAATTGCTCCTGGTAAAGAAGAAATAATACCAATCATGATGAGCATGGAGACACCATTGCCAAGTCCTTTGTCAGTAATGCGATCTCCCAGCCATACACAGAACATGGTGCCTGCAGTAAGAATAAGTATAGATGAACCTGTAAAAAAGGGCCTACTAATTACAATGACTTCCTCAGAAACTGCTGTAGAAAGGTAGGCCACTGCCTGAATCATGGCAATAAAGATAGTGAGCACTTTGGTAATTTGATTCAGAATTTTTCTGCCTGAATGACCCTCTTTTTGCAATCTTTGGAAATAAGGCACCGCAATGGTCAAAAGCTGAATGGCAATAGAGGCAGAGATATAGGGCATTACCCCTAACCCTAACACAGAAGCATTGCTAAAGGCTCCTCCTAAGAATGTATCTAGCAGTCCAAAGATTCCTTTTGCCTCACCTGTTAGCTTAGTAGGATCTATACCTGGCAAAACAACATAAGACCCCATACGAAATAGTAGAAGAAATCCGACCGTATTGAGTATGCGGACCCTTAGTTCTTCAATAGAGAAGATATTCCTTATGGTGTGAAAGAGTTTAGGCATGAACATTAATAGTGGTGGCTTGGCCCCCTAATTTTTCTATGGCTGTGCGTGCTGAAGCAGAGAAAGCATGTGCGCAAACATCGATCTTTGTTTTCAAAGCTCCGGTGCCTAATATCTTGTAGTGATCATGCTTACTGATGAGGCCATACCCGACTAATATTGCTGCGTCCACAGAGGCTAACCTTTCTTTTTCGGCCAATCTTTGGAGTGTTTCCAAGTTAATGGGCTTATAGGTAGACCTGTTAGGGTTCTTAAATCCATACCTAGGAAGTCGCCTTTGTAAGGGTAATTGCCCACCTTCAAAGCCTCTTTTTCGTTTGTATCCAGATCTTGACTGGGCCCCGTTATGACCTCTTGTGGCGGTGCCTCCTTTTCCAGAACCTTGTCCCCGACCCACACGCTTTCTATTCTTGACAGCACCAGGAGCAGGCTTGAGCGTATTTAATTGCATGACTATAGCTTTTCTATGGTAACCAAATGATTGATCCTGTTGATCATCCCTTGTATTTCCGGTGTAAGATTGTGCTCAATGCTTCTGTTGATCTTACCATGGTGCCCAAATCCCAGGGCCGTCATGGTACACTTTTGTTGCTTGTTAGAGTAGCCAATCAGGCTCTTTATTTGGGTAATTCTGACTCTAGCCATCGCTTATCCGTTAAATACTTGATCAAGGGTAATTCCTCTTTGGAAAGCTACAGTCACAGGATCACGCAATTGCAATAGCGCCTGGAAAGTTGCCTTGACTACATTGTGAGGGTTAGACGATCCTTTGGATTTAGATAGTACATTTTGTACGCCTGCACTCTCCAAAACAACGCGCACACCACCACCTGCGATGATTCCTGTACCTGGGGCAGCAGGTTTTAAAAATACTGAGCCTCCGCCAAATTTTCCCACCGATATATGGGGCACGGTACTGTGCAAAATAGGTACTCTAATGAGGTTCTTTTTGGCGTCTTCTACACCTTTAGTAATAGCGTTTGTCACTTCTTTTGCTTTACCTAGCCCATATCCTACTACGCCATTGCCATCTCCTACGACAACGACAGCTGAAAAGCTAAAGTTACGCCCCCCTTTGACTACTTTGGTTACTCGGTTTACAGAAACAACTTTTTCTTCTAGGTTGAAATCGCTTGCCTTTAATTTGTTCGGGGTCATGCTCACTAAAATTTAAGACCTTTATCTCTGGCACCTTCTGCCAAGGCTTTTACCCTGCCATGATAGAGGTATCCTGAACGGTCAAATACAACAGTTTTTATTCCTTTTTCGAGAGCTTTTTCGGCGATATTTTCACCCACCCTCCGTGCCTTACCTACGTCAATACCATGATCACCTAAAGCTTTTGAGGAGGTAGTGAGTAGTGTATGACCCTGCTCATCATTAATCAACTGTACATAGATGCACTTGTTGCTTTTGTAGATAGAAAGCCTAGGTATTTCTGCAGTACCTGTGATGGTCTTCCTAATCTTTTTTCTAATCTTTAGCCTTCGCTCGAATTTTTTATTTTTTACTTTCATGTGCCTGTTACAATAACTAATTAACCTACTTGGCAGTAGATTTACCTGCCTTGCGTCTAATTTGCTCACCCAAGAACCTAATGCCTTTGCCTTTGTAGGGCTCCACTTTTCTGAGCGCTCTGAGCTTGGCGGCTATCTGACCCACAAGTTGCTTGTCCGTGCCCTCTAGATACACAAGAGGATTCTTTCCCTTCATCATTTCAGCATTGACAACAATCTCTGTAGGAACGGCAAAGAATATGCCATGAGAATACCCTAGGCTTAGTTCCAGCACATTATTCTGTACACTTGCCTTGTAGCCCACACCTACTAGTTCTAGCGTTTTTCTATACCCTTCACTCACACCAATGACCATGTTTTGGAGCAATGACCTGTAAAGGCCATGCAAGGCTTTGTGCGTTTTTTGATTCAACTTTCTTTCCAGCACCACCACGTCTTTTTCTATCTTTACAGTGATGGCAGGGTCGATGAGCTGAGAAAGCGCTCCTTTGGGGCCGTTCACATGCACTACCCTTTCATTAGAGAAGGTTACTGTAACATTATTGGGCAGTTTAATGGGGATTTTTCCTATTCTTGACATGCTATATAACTTAGTAAACGTAGCACAATACTTCCCCTCCAATATTCATTTTCCTTGCCTCTTTGTTACTCATTATCCCCCTAGAGGTAGACAAAATAGCAATACCTAACCCGTTAATTACTTCAGGCAGGTTGTCACAACCGGCATATTTTCTCAACCCAGGCGTACTCACTCTTTGCAGCTTTACGATAGCTGGTTGTTTGGTACCAGGGCTATATTTAAGGGCAATTTTGATAGTTCCTTGGACATTTGCTTGGTCATCAAATTTGTAGTGCCTGATATAACCTTTCTCGTGGAGTACTTTTGTGATTTCTTTTTTGGTATTCGACGCAGGAATTTCTACAATCCCATGTCGTGCCTTGATAGCATTTCTGATTCTGGTCAAATAATCGGCTATAGGGTCCGTAATCATATCTTTATTTCTTTAGCAAATGTACAGGCTTGCAAGGTTACGCTTTTTTGTAAGTATATGCTACCAACTGGCTTTGGTAATACCTGGAATTTTTCCTTCTAATGCCCACTTTCTGAAAGTGATTCTTGAAATCCCAAACTTTCGCATATACCCTTTGGGCCTCCCCGTGGCCTTGCACCGATTGTGTAGGCGCACAGGAGAGGCATTTTTAGGTAGCTTGTCTAGGGCTTCGTAGTCTCCTTTTGCTTTTAACTCGGCACGCTTCACTGCATACCTAGCGACCAACTTCTGGCGCTTTATTTCTCGGACTTTAACTGATAATCTTGCCACGTTTTATTAAGTTCTCTGGGTTTACTTGTCTTTGAAAGGCATTCCTAGGGCTTTCAGTAATTGATGCGCTTCTTGGTCGCAATCTGTATTGGTCACAAAAGTGATACTCATACCAACCATTCTATTGACCTTATCAATACTTATCTCTGGGAAAATGATTTGCTCCCTAACGCCCAAGGTATAATTACCTCGTCCGTCGAAACTTTTGGGACTAATTCCTTTAAAATCTCTTACGCGGGGCAATGCCAAAGCAATGAGTCGATCGAGGAATTCGTACATTTTTTTCCCACGCAACGTGACTGTGGCACCAATAGGCATACCTTCTCTCAGCTTAAAGTTGGAGATAGCTTTCTTGGCTTTGGTAGGGATTGCTTTCTGCCCTGCAATGGCACTCAGCTCTTCAATAGCCGTTGCAATGAGCTTTTTGTCGCTAACAGCAGCACCTACCCCCTGGTTAATGCATATGCTTTCTAGCCTAGGCACCTGCATTACGGATTTGTATTGCATTTGCTCTTTGAGCGTAAAGACCAACTCCTTGGTATACTTCTCTTTAAGTCTTGGACTAGCCATTTTTTATAATCTCCCCAGTCTTTTTAGAGTAACGTTCTAACTTACCCGCTTCATTATGCTTTCTACCTATCCGCGTAGCGTCTCCTGTAGCAGGATCGACCAGCATGAGATTACTGATATGAATAGGGGCTTCTTTTTTCTCTATCCCCCCTTGGGGATTTTTTGCAGAAGGTTTTCTATGCCGAGACACCATATTGATCGCTTCTACAGTGGCTCTATAGGCCTCAGTAAATATTTTGAGGACTATACCTTGCTTATTTCTGTAGTTACCTGAAAGCACCTTGACAGTGTCTCCTTTTCTGATATGCAGCTTAGATGTATTATGGTTTTTTTTACGCATGATTACAGTATTTCAGGTGCTAAGGATACTATTTTCATAAACTCTCTCTCCCGTAACTCTCTCCCCACTGGCCCAAAGACACGAGTGCCTATAGGTTCACTCTTTTCATTGAGTAACACAGCAGCATTGTCTTCAAAGCGAATATAAGAACCATCTTTTCTTCTTATCTCTTTCTTGGTCCTCACGACCACTGCTTTAGAAACAGTGCCTTTTTTAAGGCTGCCAGCAGGGTTAGCTGTTTTGACGGTCACAACAATCTTATCGCCTATGCTGGCATATCGTTTGCGTGTACCGCCCAACACACGGATACATAGCACTTCTTTGGCTCCGCTATTGTCTGCAACTTTTAATCTCGACTCTTGCTGTATCATAACTAATTAGCTCTTTCAAGGATTTGAAGCAATCTCCATCGCTTTCTTTTACTTAGTGGGCGCACTTCCATAATCTTGACAACATCACCCATGTTGCATTCGTTTTTCTCATCATGCGCCATGAATTTGGTAGATTTCTTGACAAACTTGCCGTAGAAAGGATGTTTTATCATCCGCTCTGTTAAGACGATGACAGTTTTATCGCCTTTGTTGCTTACTATTTTACCTACCCTTTCTTTTCTGCGATTTCTCAACATTACGATCTTCTAATTTTTTGGGGTTTCTGTGGCGTTTCCCGCTGTTTTCAACTTAGCAATGAGTTTCCTACTGTACTTGATACGCATGGGATTTTCAATAGGCGAGATGGCATGGGCAAATCGCAGCTTTTTTAGATTTTCTTCTTCGGCAGCAAGCTTTGCATTACGCTCCTCCAGTGCTAAAGATTTAATCTCTTTGTATTTCATTTTTCTAGTCTTTAACGTAATCTCTACGTACAACAAACTTAACTTTTATTGGCAATTTCTGTGCTGCCAAAAGCATGGCCTTCTGTGCCAGCTCTATGTCTACGCCATCTATTTCAAAAAGAATTCTACCAGGTTTAACAACTCCTGCCCAGTACTCAGGCGCACCTTTTCCTTTCCCCATCCGCACTTCAGCAGGTTTTTTGGTGATGGGCTTATCAGGAAAAATTCTGATCCAAACTTGCCCCTGCCTTTTCATCGCCCTGGTCATGGCAATACGCGCTGCCTCAATTTGCCTAGCTGTCATCCAAACAGGTTCCAGTGCTTTCAAGCCAAAATCTCCAGAGGTCAACAAATTACCTCTATTGGCGAGCCCTTTGACACGCCCCTTCTGCATTTTTCTGTACTTGGTTCTTTTGGGCTGTAACATAATCCTTTAATTATTAGCCGGGGATGGTGTTTCGATTGACCTATTGCTGTCTGAAAAATGATTCATAGAACCAAATTATTGCAAAAGCGAGGGTACGATTTTTTTATGGCCTCCAAATGCACATTCTTTCATTGCTCAATGGTCTCAATGTACCACATTCTCCAAATGTATCACTTCGTTAAGAAGCTTTTTTTGCTTTCCGAACAAAAGATTTTTCAGGTCTATTAGGTTCTTGAACTGTCAGGTCTGCATTAGGCGATAGATCGCACTTGCCATATACCTCGCCTTTGAAGATCCAAACTTTCACCCCAATCGTTCCATAAATAGTTTTGGCACCTACCGATGCATAGTCAATTTCAGCACGCAACGTATGCAAAGGTACTCTTCCCTCTTTGCATTCTTCTGTTCTGGCGATTTCTGCACCGCCTAGCCTTCCAGATACTTTTATCTTGATGCCTTGCGAACCTACACGCATCGTGGCAGCAACAGCCTGCTTCATGGCCCTACGGTAAGAGATCCTTGCTTTAAGCTGTTGGGCAACAGACTCCGCTACAAGCTTGGCATCAAGTTCCGGTCTCTTAACTTCAAAGATATTGATCTGGACTTCTTTGTTGGTCAGCTTTTTGAGCTCTTCTCTAATTTTATCTACCTCTGCCCCCCCCTTACCAATAATTACGCCTGGCCTTGCGGTGTGTATGGTTAGTGTAATTCTTTTGATTGTACGCTCGATGACAATTCTTGAGATGCCACCTTTAGCCATTCTTGCCTCTAGATATTTTCTTATTTTATCGTCCTCCATCAATTTGTCAGAGAAGTCTTTTTTGGATGCGAACCAATTAGAGTCCCACCCTCTGATATACCCAAGCCTTAGGCCAATAGGATTAACTTTTTGCCCCATCAGTATTGTGTTCTGTTTGATTGGTTGGTTTTACTGGCACAACTTTAGCCATGCCACCAGGCTGAACTCCTCTGTTTGTGCCGTCTACTATAAGTGTAATGTGGCTGGATCTTTTTCTGATTCTATGCGCTCTACCTTGTGGAGCTGGTCTGAGGCGTTTTAACATGCCTGCACCATCTACCCATACTTCTTTGATGCATAGACCTGCTTCTTCTAATACAACGTTTTCGTTTTTGTGTTCCCAATTAGAAACTGCAGAAAGGAGCAGCTTCTCTAGGTGTATAGCGCACTTTTTAGGAGTGTGCTTGAGTATCGCTAACCCTTGTGTAGCGCTAGCCCCCCTAATAAGGTCGGCCACAAGCCGCACTTTGCGGGGAGAGATGGGTAAGTTCTTGAGTTTTGCTACTGCCTGCATGGCTATTTTTTACCTTTATTTTTTTTGGAGATGTGGCCTCTAAAGTTCCTAGTAGGAGCAAATTCACCGAGCTTATGCCCTACCATGTTTTCGGTCACATACACAGGGATAAACTTATTGCCGCTGTGTACTCCGAAGGTAAGTCCTACAAAGTCTGGTGAAATGGTAGAGCGCCTCGACCATGTTTTTATGGCTGTTTTTTCTCCCGCTTCATTGGCTTTATTGACCTTTTTTTGTAAGTGGTGGGCAATGTAAGCGCCTTTTTTGATGGATCGGGCCATTATTTTTTCCTCCTGCTAATGATTAGTTTTTGGGAATATTTTTTCTTGTTTCTTGTGCGCTGTCCTTTGGCATACAAACCTGTCCTTGACCTTGGATGCCCACCAGAAGCCTTTCCTTCACCACCGCCCATAGGGTGGTCTACTGGGTTCATGGCCACACCCCTGACACGCGGTCTCCGGCCAAGCCATCTGTTTCTGCCAGCCTTGCCCAGAACAGTATTCATATGGTCGCTGTTGGACACTGTTCCAACAGTAGCCATGCATTCACCCAGTACTAGACGGCGCTCACCTGAAGGAAGTTTGAGTGTGACATATTTCTCTGCTTTAGCAATGAGTTGTGCAGAAGCGCCAGCACCTCTGGCCATTGCCCCTCCCCTGCCTGGATGAAGTTCTATATTATGTACCATAGTGCCTGTAGGCATGGCCTTCAGAGGTAATGCATGCCCAATTTCAGGCGCAATGTCTTGTCCTGCCAGTACCTTATCACCTACCTTTAGACCTTCTGGGGCTAGGATGTATGCCTTTTCTCCATCTACATAATAGAGCAGTGCAATATAAGCGGTACGCATGGGATCGTACTCTATAGACTTAACAACACCTGGTATGTTATATTTTCTTCTCTTAAAATCAATAATGCGCAAACGTTTCTTGTGCCCCCCACCTCTGTAGCGCATAGTCATCTTACCAGTGTTATTTCTACCCCCTGTTCGCTTTACCGATACCAATAATGACTTCTCAGGCTTTTTTTTGGTAAGTCCTGCAAAGTCAGGGGCAATTCTAAAACGCTGTCCTGGTGTAATTGGTCTTAATTTTTTTACGCCCATTTGCCTACTTATAGATTATGAATTAGTGGCCAAGCATGCACTGTTATTGAACACATCATCCATTGCTAATAATTCACTATTCAATTAATGTTGCTATAAAAATCAATCACTTCTCCTTCTTTCAACGTTACTAATGCTTTTTTATAGGCAGGCTGTTTACCTCGGCTCATACCCGACTTGGTGTGTCGGATCTTTTTTTTGCCAGCGTAGCGCATGGTGTTCACACTATTTACGGTAACGCTATAAGTCTCTTCGATTTCTTTTTTGATTTCAACTTTGTTGGCCTTTTTATCAACGATAAGTCCGTATACACCTTTTTCATGGAGGGATGATACTTTCTCTGTAATCAAAGGTTTCCTCAGGATACTCATTCTTGACTTAGATTTTGGGTAATACTTACCAGAGCACTTTCGCTGATTAGGAGACGATTTGCATTGAGCAGGTCATAGGTATTGATCTGGTCTGCAATAGTCATCTTAGTTTGTTGAAGGTTTCTACCTGCTAGCAGCAGATTCTTGTCAGCAACAGAAAGAATTAATAAAGTCTTTTGGTCCGCCAAAGCCAAGCTATTAAGCATGTGGAGATAATGCTTGGTTTTTGAGGATTCGAAAGAAAAGTCTGCTAGAATGGTGATATGCTGCCCCTTGGCTTTGTAGCTTAGGGTAGATTTTCTTGCCAATTTCTTGATTTTTTTATTGAGCTTGAATCCATAATCTTTTGGTCTGGGCCCAAAGACACGTCCTCCACCCTTGAATAAGGGAGACTTGATACTGCCTGCACGGGCAGTACCTGTGCCTTTTTGTTTTTTTATTTTTCTAGTGGAGCCAGTAATCTCTGCTCTCTCTTTGGCTTTGTGGGTACCCTGCCTTTTATTAGCCAGGATGTGCTTAACGTCTAGGTATATGGCGTGATCGTTGGGTTCAATCCCAAAAACTTCTTTGGGCAATTGGACCTTTCTACCGGTGTCTTCTCCTGTATGTTTTAGTACGGGCAGTTCCATGATCTACTTCTCTAAAATAATATAAGCGTTTAGGGGCCCAGGAACGGCACCATTGAGTACGATAAGGTTATGCTCAGGGAGTATTTTTAGCACTTTTAGACTAGCCACTTTGACACGTTGACCTCCTGTTCTGCCAGCCATTCTCATGCCCTTAAAAACACGCGCAGGGTAAGAGGAACCCCCAATAGAGCCAGGAGCTCGCTCTCTGTTGTGCTGACCGTGGGTACGGTCGCCTACACCACTAAACCCATGCCTTTTTACTACACCCTGAAAGCCTTTGCCTTTGGACGTGCCAATCGCATCTACATATTCTCCAACTGTAAAAATATCTTCTACACGAATAGCTTGACCAAGCTTTACTTCTAGTTCTTCAGCAAAGTTTTTGAATTCTACGAGCTTCCTTTTAGGAGTACAGGTAGCTTTTTTGAAATGGCCTTGTAGGGGCTTAGAGGTGTGTTTTTCTTTTTTATCGGCATAGCCCAGCTGTACGGCTTGGTAGCCATCTGTTGCTAGGGTTTTTATCTGTGTAACGATACAAGGCCCCCCCTCTATAACAGTGCAGGGGGTACTGTGTCCTTCGTCGTTATACAAGGTGGTCATGCCAATTTTCTTTCCAATGATTCCGAGCATCTCCTTATGAAATAATCACTATTGCGAATAGCTTATTTTTTGTGTGTGATCGAGGAATGCAAAGCTAAAAAAATGTTGTCGGTATACAAAGCCATCGTAAAAACTTGGAGCCTAATTTTTGATGAAGCAGTGTTAGCAACTAAGCTGGGCGCCATAGAGATGCGTCTCTGACTAGTGTGACAATTGCAAATCTACACCTATTTGGTTTTTTCAACAGCCTGATGATAGATTAATGGTATGGAGATGAAAAAGTTAGCCCCCAGATACAATCATGGGTGACGGATGTAATCAAGGCGGTTGTCTTACAGCATGCTTCCGTACAAGCTTTTTATGCAAACTGATTCATTGCCCTTATATCCTGTGCCGATAGCGATGCAAAGTTTTGCTATCGCATTAGCAGCCTTGCTGGCTACACGCCGCACTGCGGTGAGTGCTGTGCTCCTATAACTGACATTGAGGTAATAGGCATGCCTTTATTGGCAAATGGCATTGAAGGATTATCAGTAATTACGGGCCTTATAGTAGGTTATTGATTAGGCTTTTTCTTGATGAGCAACGCCATTGCTACAGCGCTATCCAGATAGCGGTTTTTGGGTACAGTTCGGGTTTGTACCCTGTAGACATGTATGTCTGTTTGTTCCTGGATTATACTGGTTAGCTTACTTAATAGGCCGGAAAATGGTGCTCTAAACCGGGTTACTACCTTTTTTGCCGACACTGGTTACGCAAGCAGCTCCAGCGGCTCATTTGTCGGTTTATGCTCAGGGACGGTACTGCCAAGATTGGGTAGCACTGCCAACGCAGCTGCTTGCCCCAGGGCAAGAGCACCCTCTAACGCACAAACTCGGGGCAGTTTGGTTAGTTCTATTGTGTGGTACATAGGTAAGGATTTAACTTCTCCAAAGTAGCTTTATCGATAAGCACCAAAGTGCTCAAGGACTCTATCGTGAGAAACGGGCCGTGCTGAGCACGATAATGTACAATGCTTCGTGCTTGCTGGTAAGTGATGTAAGGATGTGCAGCCAGTGTTTGGGCATCAGCAGTATTGATGTTTAGCTTGGCAGGGTGGGAGACTACACTGATGTAAGTGTGTTGCTTGAGGCGTTCCACCACTTCTGGTCGAAGGCCATATACTTCTTGGTACTGTGCCTGGCCTATAAAGCCGCCTAACTTGTCACGGAACTTCACGATCCTCGCTGCCAGTACTGGTCCTAGCCCCTTGATGGTGCTGAGCTGGGCTTCACTAGCAGTGTTGATGTCAAAAGATTGCACCGACGGAGGATGATGGTAATTTTTTTTGAAATTTTTATGGGTATGCTTGGGACTTTTCTTGTGGGCTTCTAGCAGCACTAAGGTGCGCTCTAACAGCGCAATATCTTGGTCATGGTTTGCTTTAGGCTGCATGCTATAGTACCACTTCAAGCCTTGTGGCGCTAGTAGACAAACGCTAGTCAACAGTAACAACACAAATGTGCCATTGGTTTCAGCCCTAGAAAAACCAAAATGCTTACGAAGCCTGGCACTCATCCAAGAAAACATGGTAGTATTGAGTAAAGGTGCTATTTTGTATCGTGCTTGAGACGCATTCTATGGGCTTTTTTAGACTTAAGCAACTTATTCATTAACTACCCGGACATTTTACCAACTCGGATCAGGTGCCGAATTTACAAGGCATCATTGGGGCAACATGGATGAGCTACGTCCATTGTATATACTGCTCCCATTTTTTCAGTACCTGTTGAAAGTCTGTCGGCAAAGGCGCTTCGAAGCACATGGGCTGCCGGGTAGTAGGGTGCACAAACCCCAAAGAATACGCATGAAGGGCCTGGCGAGGCATCAGCTTAAAGCAATTCTCTACAAAGGCTCTGTACTTGGAAAAGCGTTGCCCTTTGAGGATCTGGTTACCTCCATACACCGCATCGTTAAAGATAGGATGGCCTATATGTTTCATGTGGGTACGGATTTGGTGGGTACGGCCTGTCTCTAGGTTGCATTTTATGAGGGAGACATAGCGTAGCTTTTTAATGGATTGATAATGAGTGACGGCGCGTTTGCCCACGGCCGCATCAGGAAAAGTGGTCATAACACGCCGGTCCTTAGGGCTTCTACCAATGGGAATGTCAACAGTACCTGGGGCTTCGGTAGGTTCTCCCCACACCAGGGCGTAATAAGTTCGCTCTATGGAGTGATCGTAAAATTGCTTGGCTAGGGCAATCATACTGGCTTCTGTTTTGGCAACGACAAGCAATCCAGAGGTGTCTTTGTCAATGCGGTGCACTAGGCCAGGCCTGCCTTCATTGTTCATTTGCGTAGGGAGCTGCGCGAAGTGGTACACCAAGGCATTGGCCAAGGTGCCAGTCCAGTTGTTGTAGGCCGGATGCACAACCATGCCGGCTGACTTATTGACAATAAGCAGGGCTTCATCTTCATACAAAATATCCAATGGAATGGGCTCAGGTACTACTTCTGTGAGGCGTGGAGGGGTAGGCAGCACCACTTTGATGACATCGTGGGGTTTAACCTTGTAGCTGGGTTTGGCGGGCTGTTGGTTAACCACAATGAAGTGGTTCTCCATGGCCAGCTGAATTTTGTTGCGCGTGGTATTGGGCAAACGGTCCATCAAAAACTTATCGATCCTTAGCAAAGCTTGCTTAGGGTCTACCGTGATGGCGTGGTGTTCAAAGAGCCCATGCTCCTTGTCTATGCAGTTGTTGGGGGTCACTAAAATGGGGTATTGTACCTTGTGCTGCTTCATTCAATCTTCAATGCCAGTGCGCCAGGATGCACACCACGTCAAATTTAGCCAAAATTGTTCATCAATATCCCAAAGCTCCTGTTCTTGAGCTCCTCGGCAGCCTCACTGAGGCCCAAGTACTTGGCCAAGGGCACAAAGAAGAGCAGCGTCTCCTCAGCAGTTCTGCGTTGGCTCTCGTAAGATTTGGCCTGGATCGTACGTAGGTTGTGTAGTCTATCAGCTAGCTTGACATAAAGCACCCGCTTGTCCTCAGCCCCCAAGAGCCTATGGATATTTTCAGGATGGGAGAGTAGCACTTTATAGTTTGTATCCTTGTGGCTCTCCATGTGGGCTAAACGCACTGGGAGCTTACACCATGTCCATGTCAGTGCTAAGAGGCTCTTCAGCAGCAGGCAGAGAGATGATAAACTCCGTGTAGGAATCCTGTGGCAGGGTGCTCGTTGCATATAACAAACGGCCTCCTTGCGCTTCTATCAGTAGTCTGCTAATCGCTAAGCCTGGATGCTTGGCCATTGCCTTCGGGGAGAATAGCGTGCATAGCTCATGCAGCAACGAGGGCGATAACGCCTGGCCTGGCAGCCTCACGTGAATGCCTTGCTGGCGCCTAGTCCACAGGCGAACTTCATCTCCCAGATGATGTGCATGCAAGAAGCTTAGCACATGGATGATGACATATTGCAGATGGTTAAAGGAGGTATATATTCTATAGTCTTCCGTGAGGTCTACATGCATGTCGTGTACCATAGCTTCTAAAATAGCAGTAACACAGGCTCTTATAGAAAGTAGCGATCCTTGTGGGGCAATGTAGCTGGCCTTGATTTCTTCTATGAGCTGCTGGGTCATTTGATGTCCTTGTTGAATGACGGCTAGTGCTGTGGGAAAGAAATAGTGTAAACAATCGGTGGCTGTATGGAATGCGTCTGGCTGCTGTGCATGATCGGTGGCAGCAACGGAAAGGCTATACCTGGCGAGGGTCTCCTGTACTTGATGATCGATCATCGTAGTAATGCGTATGGTAGCTGGGTGGGCGTATGGTCTTACTTGCCCCATGGTGTGATAATGATCGGCAATCTCTCGTAGCTTGGCCTCGAGGTGCTGTTCTCTGCGTCTCGAAAAGAGCAAACCGATGAGGGTAGAAAAGAGGCAGGTATACACCAACAAATACCCAGTACTAAAGTCTAAGTGCAGGTCGATCGGACCAATGGCCAGTGTGTAGAAGAGAAAACCCAGGGCTATGCCTAGTATTGTAAGGATCATAAAGCTCATCCAGTCTACGAGTACAATGAGAAACATGATGGTGAGGGCCACATTGATGAGCCACTCTACACTTCCTTGGGTGAGCAAGAACATCACCGTACTGGTAAAGGGGAGGCAGTAGAGCAGTGTCAAGTGCCAAAAGGTGGGTACAAGCACCCCCGTCCCATACATTTTATTCGCAATGGCATACTCACGTATATCTTTGACGCCCCTGCCAGCACAGAGGCCCATAACAAGGGTGATGAGCAAAAAAGTATAAACGATGAAGTGATCTATACTGAGATAAGCCACATGCAAAGCGGGGCGAACAGGAACATCGGCGTTAGCGACTCGTGGCGCAACAGTTTTTTTTAATGATTCCAAAAACTACGCATCTTACACCGTACTGCCAAGCCCTTTGAACCTGCTGGTACAGGACACTATATTCGCGATTTCTGTATTAATGTTTCTTCTCTATGCAAGATTTTATAGCCAACCTGCGCTGGCGGGATATGGTGCACAATATAATGCCTGGTACAGAAGTACAGCTCAAAAAAGAAGCTACTGCAGGCTATGTGGGCTTTGACCCTACAGCGCCCTCGCTGCACATCGGCAACCTGGCTGCCATCATGCTGCTCAAACACTTTCAAATGGCAGGGCACAAGCCGGTGGTGGTGGTAGGGGGTGCCACAGGCATGATAGGTGATCCATCATGGAAGTCTGCAGAAAGAGCTTTTTTGCGTGAAGAGGAACTACACTACAACCAAATATGCATCAGCAAGCAACTGCAGCGTTTTTTAGACTTCTCTGATCAGGCACATGGAGCCGTTTTGCTAAATAATTTAGATTGGTTCAAAGACATGGGCTTTTTGCAGTTTTTGCGTGAGACAGGCAAGCACATACCCGTCAATTATATGATGGCCAAAGACTCTGTAAAGCAGCGCTTAGAGACAGGAATATCTTTTACTGAGTTTGCCTACCAACTGCTACAGAGCTATGATTTTTACTACTTGTACACCCATCACAACGTAAAGCTGCAGATGGGTGGGGCAGATCAGTGGGGCAACCTGACAACAGGTACAGAGCTCATCCGAAGAAAGACTGGTAGCACAGCTTTTGCCCTGACTACACCCCTCATTACTAAGGCAGATGGAAGCAAGTTTGGTAAAACCGAACAAGGCAATGTGTGGCTCGATCCGACCATGACTTCGCCGTATGCGTTTTATCAGTTTTGGTTGAACTGTTCGGACGAGGAGGCACGCAAGCTTGTCAAGGTCTTTACGCTGCTAGACCAGGCAGCCATAGAAACGCTCTTCCAGACACACGGTGCAGCTCCCCATCAGCGCGTCTTACAAAAAGCCATTGCTCAGGAGCTCACCATTAGGGTGCATTCTGAGCAAGCTTACCGCCAAGCAGCCCAGGCCGCTGAGATATTGTTTGGGCATGCTGCCCAGCAAGATATCCATACGTTGAGCGAGCAAGATTTGTTGACCATATTTGCCAATGTCCCACAGATCACTATCAGCAAGGAGCAGTGGGAAGATTTGACTGATGTGGCAGACTTAGTGTCGAGCACCACACACGGGGTCATCTTCCAGTCAAAAGGGGAGGCACGCCGCATGATACAAGGAGGAGGCTTGAGCATCAACAAAGTCAAAATTACTGATCCTCATCAAAAGCCTAATTTTAAACGTTTGCAGGACAGGTATCTCCTTGTCCAGCAAGGTAAGAAGCACTACTACCTGATCGTTGTTCGGTAATGAGCAACCAGCGCCAGTACTTGATAAAGTATCACTGATAACTCTTTTAGCCTCCCCACTCCTCTCTGTCTAGACTGCGGTATTGGATGGCTTCAGCCAGGTGTTCTTCTTTGATGGCCTCAGTGCCCGCAAGATCGGCAATGGTGCGGGACATTTTTAAGATGCGGTCGTAGGCTCTGGCAGACAGACCAAGCTTTTCTGTGGCGGCTTTGAGTAAATTTTTCCCTGATTTGGAAATAATACATACTTTTTTGACCATGGCAGAGGGCATCAATGCATTGGCGTGAATGTCTCGGGAAGCTTGGAAGCGTTGCTGCTGTATAGCCCTGGCCTGCACGACTCGTGCCCTGATGGCAGTACTTTTTTCTGTAGGCCTTCGGGCAGTCATCTCATCGAATGAGACAGGAGTTACTTCTACATGCAGATCAATCCGGTCTAGCAGCGGACCACTCACCTTGTTCAAATAGCGCCGTACGGTGGCAGCATCGCACACACATTCCTTGGTAGGATGGTTGTAATAGCCGCAAGGGCAAGGATTCATGCTAGCAATGAGCATAAAGCTGGCTGGAAAGTCCACAGCAATTTTAGCACGAGAGATGCTGACCTTTCGCTCTTCTAGAGGCTGGCGCATGACTTCTAGCACGGCCCTTCTAAACTCTGGAAGCTCATCCAAGAAAAGGACGCCGTTGTGCGCAAGCGATATTTCACCTGGCTGGGGAATACTCCCCCCTCCTACCAGCGCAACATCACTGATGGTGTGATGGGGAGCCCGAAAGGGCCTAGTAGTCATCAGGCCATCTCGCTGGCCCAATTTTCCGATGACCGAATAAATTTTGGTCGTTTCCAAGGCTTCTTCTAACGTAAAGGGAGGAAGAATGGAGGGGATACGTTTGGCCAACATGGTCTTTCCAGCGCCAGGGGGGCCAATCATGATCGCATTGTGGCCACCTGCAGCGGCAATTTCTAAGGTTCGCTTAGTGTTTTCTTGCCCTTGGACATCTGCGAAATCAAGCGAGTAATCATTGATACCACCAGCAAACATAGCTCGCGTATCTATGACAACAGGGGCTATGGTTTTGGCACCTGTAAAAAATCCAATGGCTTCTTCAATGTGCCGTACAGGAATGATGTCCAGATTATTGATAATGGCTGCTTCTGGAGCATTTTCTTGGGGAAGAACAAAACCTTTACAATTTCTTTTGCGTGCTTCAATAGCAATAGGCAATACACCTTTGATAGGGCGGAGGCTGCCGTTGAGGGCCAATTCTCCCAATACCATATATTCATCTAAATGATCGAAGTGGCACTGCTGGGATGCATGCAGGATACACAAAGCAATAGGAAGATCGTATGCAGCACCTTCTTTGCGCATGTCTGCTGGGGCAAGATTAACGATAACACGCTGGCGAGGCATGGCATAACCAGTGTGTTTGAGGACAGATTCGATCCGATGCTGGCTTTCTTTGACAGCGCTATCAGGAAGGCCTACCATAAAAAAGTGGGTCCCCTTAACGATGTTCACCTCAATAGAAATCAGTGAGGCGTTGACCCCATAAACAGCACTGCCCAATGTTTTTGTTACCATGCCTTCAACTTAGTCAATACATGTATACGGGTGCTATCAGTAAATTGTGCATCCTCGCAATGCCTTTGGCAAAGAGACCACAAGAATGACGAGAAGGAAGGTAACCCATCTAGGCTAGGAATAGTAAAAAGTGAAGCAAGAATCTTGCTAGTGGGCAAGCGCGACCAATTACCTGAACAATTCGCAGTTTTGGTACTCGGACGCTACATGGATAGAGGCGCTGGCCTGCACACGCTCAAACCACTTTTGTAGGGTAGTGGTTCTCTTTTCATCAATTAACAGCTGCTGAATCTTGGCATAGTCCTGCGCAAGGTTGGCCTGATGAGGAGCTATCTTTTCCTCCAGGAAAATGATCCTGACTGCCTCCCGATCATCTGCTGTGGTAAACAGTATAGGCTCAGATATAGCACCAGGAGCAAGCTGCTCTATGGCAAAGTATACATCTTGCGGCAAGTCATCGATCAACATCCTTGTACTACCATGCTCTCCTGTGAGTAGCCCTCCACTTGAGGCGGTTAAGGGATCTTCAGAGGACTTGATTGCAGCTTGCTCGAAAGTAACTTTGCCCGCCAAGATCTCGGCACGCAGTTGGGCCAATTGTTTTTTGACTGCTTCTATGCCAAGTGCTTCCGGGCTGTACTTAAGCAGGATATGGCGACTGTTGTAGCGGTCTTCTTCCCGAACAATGAGCTGGATCAAATGGCAGCCAAATTGTGTGGTGACTGGGTCAGATACCTCGCCAGGCTGGAGTGCCAACGCTGCTGCCTCATAGGCAGGGGCCAACTCACCTAACCGCCAAAAGCCTAGGTCTCCTCCTTGGGGAGCAGAACCTGGATCTTGGGAGTACTCCTGGGCAAGGACTTCAAAATCTTCTCCGTTTTGTAGGCGTATTTTCAAGGCTTTGAGCTGTGTTATCAGGGCATCTTTCTCTTGTTGACTGACTTGTGGATACCGTACAATTTCCCGGACGGCTACTTCAGCAGGATAGTAGGGTCGTGCTTGGGCAGGCAGGGCTTCAAAGAACTCTTTGACCTCTTGCGGCGTGGCAGAGATATCTTTGATAAGCTGGGCACGCATTCTGTCTAGCATCAGTTGCTCTTTTATTTTTTCTCTCAACTCACTTTCGACCTCTTTGACAGGCCTTCCCCAATACTGCGCTAACCTTGCTTCCGATCCTGCTTGTGCTAGCAGGTACTGCATTCTGTCAAGGAGCGCCTGTGCTATTGCTTCCTTTTCCACTACTATCCCTTCTTGCTTGGCTTTAGAAATCAACATCTTATTGATAATCAGTTGCTCTAGCATCCTACACTTCAGGTCAGCAACCTCTTTGCCACCCTGGAGCAAGTACTGCTGGTAAGCAGTTTCTAGATCTGAATGCAGGATGATCTGGTTATCAACATTTGCAATAATCTTGTCTAGCAGTGTGCCCTGGGAAGACTCTGCCAAAGCAATGCGCGTCAACGCTAAGCACAAGACTACCAGATGGCATTTTCGTTTAAAGTTCATAGACAGTACAATCGTTATTATTTTCAGCTTGCTCAAGCATATCGTTTTTAATCTTGTTGGCCAAATCTATTTTTCTTTTGCAGATAATACAATCGGCAATCTGATCACTGACAACCTCCAGGGGAAATGCTTCATGCACTAGCCGACAGTCATCAGTTTTAAAGTAATAAAAGTACTCTTCATCGCTTTCTTGGAGTAATTTCTTCCCTGCTAAGCGGTTTGGACCTTGTCTCTGGCGTTATTGCATGGTGTTGTCTTGCATAAAGTTCCTCCCATGACAACCAAACGGTCTCATCTAAAGCATAGTCTTCCGCAAATCAAAGACAGCAAATCCTCAGGACCTTTTATCTCTATGGACAGGTAGCCCCAGTCACTTTTTCGTAGAGATATGAATTATATACGTGAGCACCCAGCGGAGTTTCGACAACTTGGCCTTGCTCAATCCATGTTCCCGTCTTGACCTACGGATAATTGGGTAGGACACTGCAACAACAAAGCATAGTACCTTGCAGGGACTTTACTTTTTCTTACCTTCTGGTTTATCAGGGTCAATCCCTAACTTTTTCAAGACTAAATCAGAGATATCGTGTTCCGCATCTGCATAAAGCAATATGGGTATACCTCCTACATTGTTGTCCAACACATGTGTATAGCCATTTTCCTTGGCAACTTGTGCAATCGTATTCGTTATTTTCTCGTAAACAGGCTTTAGCAAATTGGTTTGCTTGCTAGTAAGCTTCTCCTGCGATTCTAGCTGAAGTTGTTCAAGACTTCCTTGTAATTTCTGTAGCTCCAATTGTTTTTGGTTTCTCACAGCTTCGGTCATGGCCTCATAGCCTTGTTGGAAAGCTTGTACTTTTTGCTGGAAATCTCCTACCCTAGCTTCTAGCTGATTCTTAAGCTGCTTTTCAAGACTGGTGTATTCTGATTTAATTGCTTTTGTCTCTGGTAGAAATCCAAGAATGTATTCCACACTGGTATAGCCAATTTTTAAAGGCGGAGGTTGTATATGGGAGGATTTTTCTTTCGCGTACAACTTGCACAAGCTCAACATCAAGGCCAGTGTTAAGAACAATTTTTTTTGCATGGTATTTAGGTTTTTTTATTGTGGAACTGTTATTTCAGTTATTGATCGTTTACGTTGTATCAACATGCAGGCGAACAGTGCTTATCGCAAGCCCATCCCTATAGAGAAATGGAACTCCAATTCATTATATCTTTTATCAGTGGTTTTTTTATCAAAACCATAACCGCAGTCGAAGCCTATGGTGGTCCCTATGATTAAGGGAAAATATACCCTGAGGCCCGCACCCGCTGACCGCCGCCTCAGGACGAACGGATTATAATCCTTGTATTGCGCCCAGGCATACCCCCCCTCAGCAAAAGCTAAGGCGTAGGCAGTGGCCGCATAGCTGGAAATAATAGGATATCGTAGCTCCAACACAAATTTGTCATAAATTACACCTCCTTTGTAACCAGTCACCTTGTCTTTAGGCGTTATGTAACCATCTTCATAACCCCGCAAAGAGATGTGCTCCTCGCCTCTGAGTGTGCGATTTCCGAGTCTGGTACCACCACCTAAGGAAAATCTTTCAAATGGCCCGATGCTCCCTTGAGAAGGAAATTTACCTAGCACGCCAAAATGGCCACGCACATTCAGCACCAAATCGTCTAAAAGACGTATGAAGTACGAACTATCCAACATCCATTGGTGATGCTCTTTCCAACCATATCTCTCCGGCACAGAAAGTCCGTTGTGTTCTTTATTAGAAAGCCAAGACCATGGAGGAGTAAAATTGGTGTGTAACTCCAACTTACTCCCTTCTTTAGGATAGATAGGGTTAGGTCCAGTGCTATCGCGTTCTAAGGAAATGTTGACAGCAAGATCGTTTAAAACGCCTGTATGCTTCTCGTTATTACCTAGTAAATCATACTCCTCATAATCATGGCGATAATAGGCAAGACTACCCTTTAATGCCATATAGTCATCTGGCCAAGTAAGCCTGGTCCCTAGGCCGATCTTGCCACCTATCGACCCTCTATTGCCTTCACTGGACTTATTCAAACTCAAGTGAAAGTATCTAGGTTTTTTGCCGCCCAGCCATGGCTCCGTGAATTGAAGTGCAAAATTTTTGTACCCTGCCCCATTAGTCTCAGCGCTCAGCCCTAGAGTTTGCCCTCCTCCTATTGGAGCACGTGATCTGACAAGATTCCTTAACGAAAAGTTGTTAGTAGCCAGCGTAGCTGAGAACATAAACTCATCTCCCCAGCCTCCTGAAAATTTTATTTCAACCTTGGGCCTATCTTTTACTTTGTATTTGATGTCTACGGTCTTATCCAAGAAATTAGGTACACGCAAGATATCAATAGCAGGGTCAAAGATATTAAGCTGGTTTAATTCTCGATAGGATCTGTCCAGCTTGGCCTTACTAAATTTATCACCTGGCAAAGTTCTGAGCTCTCGCCTAATTACATAGTCATGCGCAACCTTATTGCCTTCAATCAATACCTTATTAATTCGTACTTGAGGTCCTTCCTGTAGGCGGATCTCTAGGTCTACAGTCTCCCCCGCTAGCCCTACCTCTACTGGATCAACCTGAAAGAACAAGTAACCGTCATCCTCATATAACGAAGCAATGTCTTGCCCCTCTGGATTATTATGCAGCTTCTTCTGGAGCAGTAATGGGTTGTAGATATCTCCTCTTTTAATGCTCAGTATCTGTTTCAAGGACTCTTCACCATAAAGATAATTTCCTACCCACCTGATGTCTCCTACACGGTATTGCCTCCCCTCCTCCACCTTCATCCATATATTTAGTAAAGCATCCTGTTGTTTGTCAACAGTGTGCTCTACAATGGCTGCATCTCTAAAGCCTTTACTTTGGCAATAGCTTACGACACGCTTTTTGTCTTCCTCCAACTTAGCTTGGTTAAACTTAGACGAGAGTAGAATAACGTGCTCCTGTAAATAATTCCAACTCTCTTGGAGATTGAATGGACGCCATAGTATTCCTTGTTTTCTGATGGGCTGCAAAGTGAGTATTTTTTTGAGCACGTCCTTTACCAACGTGAAACGAGGCTTCTCACGAAGATGGCGCATCTGGCTTCTTAAGACATCGCTACTGATGTGTTGGTTGCCTTCAAAGCGTATTGCATTGATAATTACTTTTTCACCTTTATCAACCTTAATCTTTAGTTGCATGTAATCAGCATTCGTGGGGTCAGGCACAGAGGCAATGGTGACAGTCGTATGCAAATATCCTTCCTCTACGCAGTGGTCTTTAATGGCTTTCTGGAGGTTTTTAATAAGCTCATCCGTGACAACTTTTCCTTTTACAAGGGCAATCTTCTCTATTAGCTTCTCTTGCTCTTTCTTTTTGATTCCCACAAAAGAATAGGCTGATAGCCTAGGGCACTCGGTGATACTTACAGTAAGTACAACGTGGTGATCAGCAGCTAGGGAAGCATGGATGGCTACATCCTTAACGAGCCCTTGCTTCCATAGTCTTTGGATGGCATCCGTTATGGCTGGTCCGGGTATTTGCACCGTATCACCTGCATTAAACCCTAAAAGGGTGACGATCGCTTCTTTGTCGATAGAATTGGTGCCAGTAACTTGGATGTCTTTGATCAGGTAGGTGGCTGGAGCTGTGTAATTCAGCGTAAGTGGATAGAGTGTAGGCGTAGTTTGTGCCAGGGCTCCTGAAGCCAACACATAACTCGTTATAAGCTGTAACAAAACGGTACGGTGAAACCTTTTCTTCATGCTATTACACTCACGCATCTAAATTACCAAATCTCCTTGCGCGCTTTTGGTAGGCCAATATGGCCTCGTAAAGGTCGCACTTTCTAAAGTCAGGCCAAAGAACTGGTGTAAAAAACAATTCTGTGTAAGCAAGCTGCCCCAAAAGAAAGTTACTGAGTCGCATCTCCCCGCTCGTTCTGATCAGCAGCACTGGGTCAGGCATGCCTTTAGTGGCAAGGTATTGCTTAAAAAGATCAGCGTCAATGTCTTGCAGTGCCAACCTGCCCACCTGTACATCCCGGGCAATGGCTTTGGCAGCCTCTGCTAGGTCCCACCTTCCACTATAGCTCAACGCAATAGTCAGGAGCAGACCCTGGTTATGGTGAGAAGCTTGCATGGCTTTCTGGATAGTTTTTTGGCACTTTTTGGGGAGACTAGGTAAATCGCCTATAAAATTGAGTCTTACGTTTTTTTGAACAAGTTCCGTGAGCTCTTTATCAATGGTAGTGGTGATCAGACGCATTAAACTTTCCACTTCCACTTGGGGACGCTTCCAGTTTTCTGTAGAAAAAGCATACAAGGTCAAGTAGGGGATGCCCAGCTCACCACAACCTTCTACAACTTCCCTAACACTTTGTATGGCATTTTGATGCCCAAATACTCTTGGTTTACCTTGCTTTGTGGCCCACCTACCATTGCCGTCCATAATAATCGCAACATGTTCTGGTAAGTTATTCTGATCGATCTGTGCTTTCATGTAATGTGCCAGGGCATCTTTGGTCTTTGCCGTTTGTGCCCCAACATTCGGGGAGAAGAAACAACTCCATAAAAACTGGAGTATACCGATGAGCAAGCGACTTCTTTTCATGATACTACATTAGGGTCAGGCTTTACTTCTACCCAATATTTAGTCCTTGGTATACTGCGGAAAAGGCCAGCAAAGTTGCCCTGGGCAAAGAAAAAAAGGCTCTAGTTTTAGCATCAAGATGAGGAAGTCCTGCTACGCCTTTACTACACTAACTATAGTATTAACATTGCGTCACCGTACACAAAAAAGCGATATTTCTCCTTGATAGCTATTTGATAAGCCTCCATAAGCAAATCATACCCCCCCAAAGCAGCGGCCGTCATGAGTGGGGCTGACGCGGGTAAGTGGAAATTAGTAATTAGTGACGTGCAGACTTTGAATGGATAGGGAGGGAAAATAAATTTATTGGTCCACCCATGGTTAGCCTTCAACCCACCAGCAGCAGAAACAGAGGCCTCTATGGCCTTGGCAGTAGAAGTACCAACGGCACACACTCGCTTATTCTTATCTAATGATTGATTGACTAACTGTGCTGTTGCTGTATTAATGGACAAGAACTCAGAATCTACTTTGTACTTGGATAGATCTTCTACATCAACAGGCCTTAACGTTCCTAGGCCAATATGTAAGGTAAGAGAGGCAATGTGAGTACCCTGTAGTTCTAAACGTTTAAGCAAATGAGGGGTAAAATGTAAGCCCGCAGTGGGTGCTACCACAGCGCCTGTTTGTTGTGCATAAACGGTTTGATAGCGGCTGCGATCTTCGGGAGCTACTTTTCTTTTGATCTCTTTGGGAAGTGGTGTACTGCCTAGCTGCTCAATGATACTATGCAGCTCCTCTGTGGTTCCATCAAACAGAAACTTGAGTGTTCTGCCTCTAGACGTAGTATTGTCTAGTACTTCCGCCACTAACTCGCCATTACCAAAGAATAACTTATTACCAACACGAATTTTCCTGGCTGGATCAACCAGCGTATCCCACAAGTGATGCTCCTCACTCAACTCTCGCAAAAGCATGACTTCTATCTGTGCACCTGTCTTTTCCTTGTTGCCATAGAGCATGGCAGAAAATACTTTGGTATCGTTGACTACCAATGTATCATCCTCGCCTAGATAATTGATCACATCTTGGAAGTACTTGTGTTCGATTTTCCCAGCGTCTTTATGGACCACCATCAGCCGCGACTCATCTCGATTTTCGACAGGGTGGGACGCAATGAGTTTAGCAGGCAGGTCAAACTTAAAGGCAGATAACTTCATACTTCTACGACATACAAGTGCGCACCCTTAAGGCTTAAGCAAGAGCTTTGATGGGGCGCCCAGAATACGGAGTGCAAACATAACAAAATGTTCTTAATCTTCACCAGCATGCGCAGTAATAAGCAGGTGGTGGAATCTTGCACTGCTGTTCGATGGGCTACTATAGAAAGTCCTTACGCCCCTATACATGACATAGATGCAACATCATAGGAATCATAACGCCCATGATTGCCCCGCTTTTCGGGTTGGGTAAGTTGGGCATTCTCAACAACATGCAAGCGGCAGCAGCTATTATAAAACGGCCGCGCTACAACGCATCAAAAGCTTCTCAAAATCTTACGCCTAGATCAATGCTCAGCATGTCACCATAACCTATGACCTGAGAAGCAGACGGATGCTGTGCTTGCTTACCGATCACACTTGACAGGCCACATTGGTAGCTGATGCCTGCAAAAATACTAGTAGATAGGCTGGTGTTGTATTCCCCCCCTACCGCCAGCAAGCCTGCCAAGTTCCAAAGACGAAATTCCTCAATAAAAGACTTGTCCCGCCCTTCTTGTAGTTCAGTGTTTCTTGCATTGACTCTGATTTGACCAAGAATGCCTATTGATGCGTAGAGTCGGGTGTCTAGCGTAAGCTCGCTCGTGTAAAATCTGAGGAGTAGAGGAACTTGTAGGTAGTGCAGCACATGTTTTTCTCGAATGTCAGGCGACAATTTTTCGTTTTTAATAGCAAGATGTTGGAATGAATACAATAGCCCTGTACTGACATAGCAATTGTCTTGAATGGGATGGTCATAGATAGGACCGAGCTTGCACCGAAAAGCCGCCCCTGCCGAGGAAAAACCCGCATTATTGGGACTGGTATACACTCTGTTGATGGACGTACTAGGGGATAATTGAATACCTAGCCGTCCCTGTGCATGTGTCACTGCAGTACTCAAAAAAAGCCCTGCAAGGAGTATATATCTTTTCATGGTGCCCAAAAATCTGCTTATTTTGAATCCAAAAATAACTAAATAGTGCGGAAAATAGTCATTATTTTTTGTTGGTGCATGGCCATATCAGTCGGCCTATATGCTCTCTTACAAGCCCAATATGCTGCTAAGAAAAAACCACCAGATATATCTAACATCGAGGTTTCCTTAGAAATACAAAGGCTAGAAGGGGTGCTTTTTGGCTTGGAAAGTAAGCAAGAGATTCGTGCCTTCTTAAAAGACAATGCGCTTTTCGCAGCCCAATTTTTAGGCCTGACTTCTCACGAGGAGGAGAATACGCTGGTAGAGAGGCTTTATGCGATGGTACACAACGCGGATATACAAGCGCTATATCAAGAAGTGCAGCAAGTTTTTGGGGATTTCTCAGCCATACAACAGCAATTTGAAGAGGCTTTTCGTTACCTCCTCTACTATTACCCAGATTTTAAAATTCCTCAGCTAGCGACTTTTATCACGGGTATGGGGATGGACTTATATCTCAGTAAAGACCTGATTGTCATTGGACTCGACTTTTTCATGGGCGAGGAAGCCAAATTCAGGCCCATCGAGCTACCACAGTACATCCTAAGGGCGTACCAGCCAGCTTATATCGTGCCTAAGACGATACTTCAGCTCTCACAGGAGTTCATCAAGACGAATAACGCCGACCAGACACTGCTGGCAGATATGCTGTACTACGGGAAGACCTATTACTTTACCCAGGCCCTACTACCAAAAGTGGAAGCGGCTATAATCTTGTCATACACCAAGGAGCAGCTAGCAGCGGTCGAGCAACACCAGGACATTGTGTGGGAGCATTTTATTGACCAAGAACTACTTTATGTAACCAACCATTTGATCAAGAATAGATACCTCAATGACAGACCGTTTACATCAGAAATAGGCCAGCAGTGCCCAGGCAACATCGGCAGGTGGCTAGGTTGGGAAATTGTAAAAAGCTATATGGCAAGACATACTGAGGTAAGCCTATCTGCCTTGATGAGCAGTACTGACACTCAGGCACTGTTTGCCCAGTCCAAGTACCGGCCAAAGAAGTAAAGTAGCCAAGGGAAAAACCGCACAAAAATACGCAGTGCAGCCACCTCTTGTTCAGGATGAAGACCACACCCCCTGCTAAATTCAGCAATTTGACGAGTGGACTCCAAGTAAAAAATCGCTCATGGGTAGTGGTCTTTCTTCATACCATCTCCAATCAGTTGGCAAGAGTACAAGAAATCTCTTCCAAAATTTCATCTACGGCCTCAGACGTAGGGGCTGTAACCAGGCGTGCCCGAAAAACCTTAATGCCTTCTAGGCCCTTGAAGTATCTGGTGTAGTAATTTCTCATTTCTAGCAAGCCCGTTCTTTCGCCTTTCCATTGCAGCGCATGCTGCAGGTGCTTTTTAATGACGTATATGCGTTCCTGCAAATTAGGTGGGGCAAGTATAGCGCCTGTTTTTATGAAGTGCTTGATCTCTTGGAAGATCCAAGGATAGCCAATGCTAGCTCGCCCAATCATGATGCCATCTACGCCATATTTATTCTTGTACTCCAGGGCCTTTTGGGGACTATTGATGTCACCATTGCCAAAGATGGGAATGTGTATGTCAGGATGGTTCTTGACAGCCGCAATGAGCTCCCAATTGGCCTCCCCTTTGTACATCTGCTTTCTAGTTCTTCCGTGAATAGTCAGTGCCTGGACACCCACATCTTGTAGCCTTTGGGCTACCTCCACAATCTTGATCGTGCTCTCGTCCCAACCCAGACGGGTTTTGACGGTCACGGGCAGGGAAACACGCTTGACAATTTCTGCAGCCATGGCTTGCATCTTGGGAAGATTTAATAGAATACCCGCACCAGCCCCACAACAAGCTATTTTTTTAACTGGACAGCCATAGTTAATATCGATGAGGGCAGGTTGGGATGCTTCGGCAATGCTGGCTGCTTCACGCATAGACGCAATCTTCTCGCCATATATTTGAATCCCTATGGGGTGCTCATAGTCATAGATGTCTAACTTTTGCACACTTTTAGTGGCGTCGCGAATCAGGCCTTCTGCGGCAATGAATTCTGTATACATCAAGTCAGCCCCTTTTTCTTTACACAAAGCCCTAAAAGGAGGATCACTCACGTCTTCCATAGGCGCCAGCAGCAACGGAAAGTCACCCAGTTGTATGTCTCCAATTTGTACCATAGTACTGTGGGGTAGATGAGAAGATTGTTAGATTTGGTTTGAGCACCAATTTATCAGTTATCTGCTTAGCAAACAGCCCCGATATTTTATGTAAGTTTGGCTTTCTTATGCCTCAACAAAACACTGTCCCTCCTCTAGCAGTCAACAGATCTCCCTGGACTAGTCTTGCCTTGGTATTTTTCTTGGTAGCGCTAGGTGCTTTTGTAGGCCAGTTAGTAACGTCCATGCTTTACCTTTCAAGCGCTAGGGGCGTTGAGGAAATAATGTGTACAGCTTTATCTAAACAGCCGCTGTTAGTGCTACAAGCTACTACAGCCACCAGTGCATTTATTGTAGCCCCATTGCTTTACTTGCGCATTTTCACAAAGCAGGGTATTCGGGAGCTCTTTCGGTGGCGTCAACCCTACACCGCACCAATGCTGGTCACCCTGGGCTTGGTCTTGGCCTTTATGGTGGTCGACACCTGGTTTATCCAGTGGAACATGGCACTTACGCTTCCTACTTGGCTCAGGAAATTTGAAGTATGGGCCCAAGAAAAAGAAGCAGCCCTACAAAGGATCACAGTCCTACTCACCACTTTTCGTTCGCTGCCAGAGCTAGGGGTAGGCATTTTGGTGATAGGCGTGATCCCTGCTGTTGGTGAAGAGTTACTTTTTAGAGACTTAGTCCAGAACATTTTCCATCAACTCACCACCAATGTCCACTTGGCCATTGGTATTAGTGCCTTTGTCTTTAGTGCTATTCATCTTCAGTTCTATGGCTTTGTACCCCGGTTTTTACTCGGGATGTTGTTTGGTTACATTTATTGGTGGACCAAGGATTTATTTTTTCCTATAGCTGCGCATCTATTTAATAATACTTTCACCTTGCTCATGCTCTTTCTGCATCAGCAAGACATTATTGTACAAGATATCTCTACCCTACAAGCACCTCCTGGACCTGTACTTATCTTTTTTGTTACCGTGGTCATCGCGCTAGCTAGCCTCTTGCAGCAGCAAGGGAAACGTGCAAACGCATGCAACATCATGCATTGAGAACCACCAACAGCTTGCCGAAGCAGCGCTGTTTATGCCCCTCCCCCGTAGCAGCAGTACGCCACCAACAAGGGTGATGGTACCGCCACTGAAACTGGTTTACACATTTCTGAGACTTAGGAGGCAAATGAAAAGTTTTATGCTTTAGTCCCTTTTACCAATCCGAGCGGTTCTCTTGCGGGCAGTGGGGTCTAGCTCACGTTTACGTAGGCGCAGGCTCTCTGGTGTCACTTCTAGGAGTTCATCCTCGTCGATGTAGGAAAGCATTGCTTCTAGTGAAATTTTTCTGGGCGGAACAAGTCGTATCGCTTCGTCTGCACTAGAAGCGCGCATATTCGTAAGTTGTTTGCCTTTTAGGATATTGACTTCCAAATCATTTTCTCGATTATGTTCACCCACAATCATGCCTCCATAAACCTTGTCTTGGGGGCTCACGAACAGGGTTCCCCTATCCTGAAGATTGAAGATAGCATAGGCAACAACCCCGCCTTGACCCGTAGAAATGAGCGCACCATTTCGGCGACCCTCGATATAGCCCTTGTGTTTTGCGTAACTGTGATAGAGTCTATTCATCACGCCCGTACCGCGTGTGTCGGTGAGGAATTCACTTTGATAGCCAATTAATCCGCGGGATGGGGCCAGGAAGGTAATGCGTGTTTTTCCTCCCCCAGAAGGACGCATATCAGTCATGATGCCTTTGCGCAGCGAGACTTTTTTGACCACTGTGCCACTAAAATCTTCATCGACATCGACAACGACTTCTTCCATGGGCTCCAGCAGTGTGCCGTCATTATCTTTTTTAAACAAAACACGAGGACGTGAAATAGACATCTCAAATCCCTCGCGGCGCATGGTCTCTATCAATACACCCAATTGTAATTCTCCGCGTCCCCCTACCTCAAAACTGTCTTTTTGTTCCGATCGGGTGACGGTAATGGCCACATTAGTTTCAGCTTCTGCCATCAGGCGGTCATAGAGCATGCGGCTGGTAACTTTTGATCCCTCTTGTCCCGCCAAAGGGGAGTCGTTGACACTGATGGTGATGGCCATGGTCGGTGGGTCGATGGGCGTGGATTGTACCGGTTCGTTCACGCTTACATCGCAGACGGTATCGGCAACCGAGGCAATTTTGGTGCCTGCAATGGAGATAATATCGCCAGCAACGGCCTTGACTACGGGTACGCGTTCCACACCCGCAAAGGTTTGGAGTTTGGTGAGGCGACCGAGTTCGAGTTGTTCTCCCTGTAAGTTCAGTACTTTAATGGGCATATTGAGAGTTGCTGTGCCGCTGACAATGCGTCCGGTGAGAATACGGCCCAAAAACGGATCGGATTCTAATAAAGTGGCCAGCATAGCAAAAGGGGCCTCTTGATTCACCTGGGGCACAGGGACATGCGCAACGATAAGCTCCAGCATTGGCACGAGGTTGTTGCGTTCATCTTCCAGTTTGCGAACACACCAGCCATTGCGGCCTGAAGCATAGAGTACGGGAAAATCAAGCTGCTGTTCACTAGCATCAAGTATGGAAAATAAGTCAAATACTTCGTTCACGACTTCATCCGGACGGCCATCAGAACGGTCTACTTTGTTAATGACCACCATTGGTTTTAATCCCTGCGCTAGTGCCTTGCCCAGGACAAATTTAGTTTGTGGCATGGGGCCTTCGGCAGCATCAATCAGTAGCATTACGCCATCAGCCATAGACAACACGCGCTCTACTTCTCCACCAAAATCAGCGTGGCCGGGGGTATCAATAATATTGATACGAATATTATTCCATGTAATTGAAGTGCATTTGGCAAGGATAGTAATGCCACGTTCTTTTTCTAGGTCGTTGCTATCCATTACACGTTCTGCCACGTTCTGGTTGGCTCGAAAGGTTCCACACTGCTGCAGTAGTGAATCAATCAAAGTAGTTTTACCGTGATCCACATGAGCGATAATAGCAATATTTCGAATTTCTTTCACAGATTAGTGTTTTTAGTGTGGTGGAATATTCACAAAAATGGCATGCATTATGTGAAAGAACATAATCCGCATATCCTTTTCCTTGCGTAAACCTAGAAATCCATTTTTGATATTCATAGCTCCAGCTATGATACTCATCTTAGAGCCATGGCTCTCTCTTGCATTGCTTTAACATTCAGACAAAATATTAGCTACTAAATACCTATGGAAAAAATAGTGATCTTGGGTGCAGGCGAAAGTGGTACAGGGGCAGCGCTATTGGCCCAAGCAAAGGGATTGGGAGTATTTGTCTCCGATGCAGGCGACATTGCCGCGCCCTACAAAGAGGAGCTGGTGGCACATAACATTGCCTTTGAAGAGGGGCAACACTCCCAAGACAGGGTCTTGGCCGCTGATGAGGTAGTCAAAAGCCCGGGCATTCCAGACAGCATGCCGATCATTCAGGTCGTACAAGAGGCAAAGCTCCCTATCATTGCCGAAATAGAGCTAGCCAGTCGCTACACCCAGGCTTTTCTGATTGGCATTACAGGCACGAATGGCAAGACGACCACGACACACCTCACTTACCATCTACTAAGAGAAGCAGGGCTCAATGTGGACATGGCTGGCAATGTAGGCTCCAGCTTTGCTAGAAAGGTCTTGGAAAACAAACATGACTACTGCGTGCTAGAGCTGAGTAATTTTCAGTTAGAGGGGATGTACACCTGCAAGTTAGATATAGCTTGTTTGCTGAACATCACGCCAGATCATCTGGACCGGTACCACGGCCAAATGGCACCTTACCTACAGGCTAAGTTCAGAATCCTGCAAAATATGACTAATCAGGAGCATTTCATCTATAACCGAGCAGATCCCAACATTCAGGCTTATCTGCAGCAACAGACTATGTTGCCTTGCCAACACCCCGTATCGGTACAGGAGCACAACGCAGAAGTAGATGATCGTCTCTCTCTGCTCACCGCTTCCAACTTTAGGCTTCGGGGGCCCCACAATTGGTTCAATGCCTTGGTAGCCATCAAGGTGGCCCAGCTAATAGGGGTTGAAGCAACGAAAATTCAGGCAGGACTGACAACGTTCGCGGGTGTGCCCCATCGCATCGAGTGGGTGACTGAGGTTGGTGGGATTCCTGTCTACAACGACTCCAAAGCCACCAACGTAGAGGCGACTTGTGCGGCCTTGAGGAGTTTTGCACAGCCCATCATCTGGATAGCAGGAGGAAAGGACAAAGGGAATGATTATACGATACTGCAACCCCTTGTAAAAACACGTGTTAAGGCGATGATCTGCCTGGGCAAAGACAACGCAAAAATAAGCCAGGCCTTTCGGCAAGTAGTAGCGCCTATCTATGAAACAACGCAGGTGGAAGAGGCAGTAGCAATAGCACTTGCTTTGGCACAGCCCGGAGACGTAGTGCTGTTTTCCCCAGCTTGTGCTAGTTTTGACTTATTCAAAAATTTCGAGGAGCGGGGTGAGTGCTTTAAGCAGGCTGTGCTACACGCTCGGAGTGCCCAAAAGATCAATAGCTAATTCACCCAATGAGTAAAATTAGCCACCCGATGAAGCAACCCATCAACCAATGGTTAAAGAAAAACTTAAAAGGTGACCCTTTTATATGGGCCATCATGCTGGTACTCGCTACTTTAAGTATCCTTGCTGTTTATAGTGCTTCCAGCGCTTTGGCCTATCGGAAGATGCGGGGGAATACAGAATATTACCTGGCCAAACACTCTTTGTTGATGCTGAGTAGCCTTGGTGCCATGTGGGTAGCACATAAAATCGACTATCGCTACTACGCAGGCTTGTCCAAGCTTGCTTTATGGGTTTCTATACCGCTACTGCTCTTGACTTGGCGCTATGGACTCACCCTGAATGAGGCTTCTCGTTGGCTGACTATCCCAGTCGTTGACAAGGCTTTTCAACCTTCGGATTTAGCCCAACTCGCTTTGATTGCCAGCCTCGCCAATATGCTGGCCAAATGGCAACACGACATTGGCAACTGGCAAGAAGCACTGGTGCCTATGCTGACCTGGTGTGTAGTGGTTTGTGGTCTCATTGCACTGACCAACTTATCTTCTGCTTTGCTGCTCTTTCTTACCTGTATGTTGTTAATGTACATCGGCAGAGTGCCTATCAAATACCTTGTTATACTGACAACAATTGGCCTAATAGTAGGCAGCATCGCCATGCATGTAGGGCAAAGAGGCGAAACAGCCTTGAGCCGTCTGAAGCTCTTTGCCCAGGACGAACTACCTTTCCAGACAGAGCAGGCGTACATTGCCATTGCTAGGGGTGGATTATACGGCAAAGGACCGGGCAATAGTCAACAAAGAAATTTTTTACCCCATCCTTATTCAGACTTCATCTATGCCATTCTGGTAGAGGAGTATGGGTTGATAGGTGGCGTAGTAGTTGTATTGCTTTACCTCGCCTTGCTCTACAGAGGCATCCGTAATGTTTCCCAAAGCAAGCGGGCTTATAGCGGGTTGCTGTCAGCTGGCCTTAGCTTTGCGCTAGTGCTCCAGGCTATGGTCAACATGGGAGTAGCTGTAGGCCTAGGGCCTGTTACGGGACTGCCTTTGCCATTTGTAAGTATGGGCGGCACTTCCTTGCTATTTACAGGCATTGCTGTGGGCATTATTTTAAGCATCAGCAGAGGGGACATCGATGATCTCCAAGGGGAGGGCATAGCCCGGACAAATAAGCACAAATCCTAGGGCGCGTATACTATTTTCCTACTGTTTTACCCCTTTGTTTCCACACTTATACGCACAATCAACATTGGCCTGTATGAGGCTGCTGGTCATGGTATTTCACCAATTGTACTGTTACACGCTCTTTGGCTACTCAGCCTCATAGCAATGAAGGCATATTGGCCAACCATAGTGATGTTCCCAAGCACTATGAAGGCCCCATTCGCTTCTCATGGTGGCTTACCTGGCGTGTTGTGTCCATAACTGCGAAAAGCATCCCAAAAAGCAAACGAGTGTCCTTAATACATGAGGAGCAATACCGGAATAGCAGGTAAACATAGTCTTGTAAGGCTTCTTGGAGCAATCTTCTCACATCCGCAGCCAGTGCTTAATGCCGCTGACAAATGCCCTTGTAAGGACAGGACACACAACGGGCCGCATCGGCCGTTTGGACAAACGGCACAGCAGGGTCCAACAGTTCGGTAAGTGTTTGGCGCAACCCCTGCTCCCATTCGTCCTGGTAGGCCGTGATGTTCTCGATAGGTAGGTAGGTACGGCTGTCGGGTTTTTGGATGAAGAACCGAGGATCAAAATGGTCATCAAAGAGCTGGCGAGTATTGAGTAAGCCTGGCATGATTTTCACTTCTTCTGGGGGGCTGGTTGGGTGGCCTGAGGCCAAAGCTGTAGCAGCGACGCCGGGTAGGCGCTGCTGCTGAAAAAGCCATGCATAAAACAACGTTTGGAAAGCCGCTTTGTTCCGCCTAGTAGTGACACGGTCAAACAAACCAGCGACGCTTTTTATGTTTTTTTCATCAAGGCCCGTCTTGTAGTCCAACACCCGAAAAACACCTGCCTTCCAGTCCACCCGATCGATGATGCCCTGTAGCCGTACACGCGTTACTAGGTTCAGTTCAAAATCAAGATGCAACGACACCTGTCGGCCCATCTCCAGGCCAATGAGTACAAAAGGAGCATGCGCCTGGTCAAGGACCAAAATTCTGGTCGCCAGCTTGGTCATAACAGCTTGGGCAATGACCGCATCGCCTTGTAACCCTGCCAATTGAGGTTGCCCTGAGTGCAAAGTACTTGCAAAAGTATCCTTTACAACAAATGCTACCTTCTTTTGCAATGCTGCCAAGTCTTGGGACTGCAGGGGCTGGCCCTGCTTCTTGTTCATCAGTGGTGTATAAAGCCTTTCCATCACTTCATGCAAAAGATTACCAAAAACCATGGCATGGGTGGCTTGCTGGGGGGGCGATGGAGCTTTGAGTTGTGCAAGGTATTGGAAGTAGAAACGCAGACTGCAGTCAAGGTATGTATTCAGTGAAGAAGGTGTCAGGGGTTGTGCCTTGCCGTCAGATTGTAGTAGGTACTTCCGCAACTGTTGCATGACTGCATCTTTTTTGGGGATGATAATGGGGTGGGCTGTGGCCAGGTAAATGGGCTGAGCAACGACCTGCTTTGTCAGACGTAACTTAGATTCGTAGAGGAGCTGCCAAATATAACGACTCATTTCGCCCTGGCTGCCAGCTGAAGCTTGAGTGCTGTAGCTGATGTACACCTGCCGAGCGCGCTGCAGTAAGTGATAAAAATGGTAGGCATACAATGCCGCTTGGTGCTGATCGGCTGTGGGCAAACCATAGCCCTTGCGCAGGTTGTAAGGTATAAAAGAAGCTGGGCTGGCCTGTATCGGAAAGTGGCCCTCGTTCATTCCCACGATAAAAACATGGTCAAAATCCAGGTTGCGAGTAGCTAGCACGTCCAAAATTTGTATGCCATCCAACGACTGGCTGCCTAGGGAAATCCGTACGGGCTGTAGTAGCTGTCGGAGTAGTTGGAGAAGTGCTTCACTCTTGGTGGAGGAAGTTGAAAATACTTCTTGGAAGTTACTAAGCTGTTGTAGGAGTTGGTGTAGGGCCACCTTTTCCAGGGGGCGCAAAGAGGGGGCTTCTTCTTGTGCATAGGCTTCGATGCACTGTAATCCCTCCATCAAGTAGCGTAGAAGGTGGTCTTGAGGCCTTAAAACCTTAAAAATTGTTTCATACAGGGCATTTTCCTGAACCAAAACTTCCTGGGCCACATAGCTGCTCTTGGTTGCTTGTATGCGGTTGATGGTGGCCTGTACCAAGACAGCATTCCAGCCCATTACGTGTGGATGGTTAAGCACAGCCAATACATGGTGAACAGCCCAGTAGCCTGAAGGGAATTGCTCTTGGGCAGTAGCTGCTTGTAAAGCCAACATATGCTCGAGCAGGCGGTAGGTGGCTGTGTCTTTTAGTGGATAGCCTAGGTGGGTACTGACTGGAGACACATCTAGGGGCAAGGCGTGTAGCACGGGCAAGAGCAAAGCTTCGTTGGCCACGACAATGACTGTTCTGCTGGGTACAAAATCTGCCCCCTGTGCCTCCATTAGGGCTCGCAACTGGGCACCCATTACCTGGGCTTGCCCTACTTCAGAAGCTACTGCTGTGAGGTGAATTTCTTGGGTGCCTTGGGCAAGCCGCTTGGGAAAGGGCTGGACAAAGCTGGCTTGAAAGTGTGGTCGTTGTTGATAAATCCTCAAGTAGGTGCCTGCCTCCTGTTGCGTATCCTCCATATAGTACGCATCTACATCCCAGTAAAATTCTGTAGGTAGGTTTTCCTGGCACCACGCCAATATTTTTTCTTCTACCGGTGTCAGGGCATTAAAGCCAACAAACACCAACTGATCGTGTTGGACCTGGGCAGTGCCTTGTACCAAAGCTTCGTAGGCTGCTCTATAGCACAGCCCTTGGTAGCCAATACCTTGAGCCTGCAAGCGCTGTTTGAAGTGTTGGTAAACTTGGGGGAGCAACTTCCAGAGGCGCAAAAAGTCTTGCTGATGCGTAGATAGCTGTTGTTGAAAATTCTTCCAAAAAGACTGGATGGCTGTTCTTTGTGCCTCAGTCAGATGATCATAGGACAAGCCCAACTCTTTGTAGCGGCTCAGGTCTGTAAAGAGATGGGCAGCACTGACCAAATATTTGTCGATTACATCCAAGTCTTGGAGCAATAGGCTCCCCCAAAAATAAAACTGCTCAAAAGACTCTTCCTGGGGATTGAGTGCCTGAAAAGTCTGATACAGTATATGGGTCAGCAGCAAAGGCTGTGCCTGCCTGAGTGGACTCAGCTGCTGCATCAATGCTTCGATGCTCAGGACCTTTGGCGCCCAGGTGGGTTGGGACAGGTGGGTAGCCAAACATCGCTTAAATACCTCCCCTGCCCGCCAAGTAGGAAAAACAAGGGTCAGCGCATGGAGGCGATGGTGGTACTTTTCCTGGAGCTCTGCCGCCAGGTCTTCTAAAAAAGAGGATCGTAAAGCCACAGCAAAAGCATCAATTTAGAACAGACTATACACCCTTTAGATATAATCAAAAATCACGGGGAAGGTAGCAATTCTATAAATATCATCTACGCTCTACGTACCAGTGTTGTTTTATTTTCGATTGAGCACTTTAAATGCCCGTTTCTTGAGCTCTTCTGCTATCGGTGTGAGCTTTAGGCTCTTGGCCATAGGTACAAAAAACTGCAGCGTTTCCTCTGCTATTTTTTTCTGTTTCGCCAGAGACGGGTGCCCCTCGATGGTACGCATGTGATGCAGTCGGTCTGCTAGCTTCACATAAAGTACCCGTTCGTCTTTGACTTCTAGTAACTTCAGCATGATTTCATGGGCTGACAATTGTATCTTTTTAAAGCTACTTAAGCGACTGTCTACAGACGCAACCCCCTCTACTATACGTTTCACCACAGGATTGAAGCGCAATGCTATGTGGTGCCAAGAGAGGCGCGTTGTATCGATGGTATCATGCAGCAGTGCCGCCAAGAGGGTATCTGGATCTTGGGAATATTCCAGAAGAATATTGGCCACTGCAATCGGGTGTAAATAAGAAGGCCCCTCTGTAACGCATGAGCTGCCTGCATGATATTGCTTGATAAGTTGCAGCGCTTCCTGTAGCAACCCACCTTCCATACGCGTCTTGGCGAGTACTTCCTTCACAAAGTTGGTTTCTAAAGGAAACTCTACTACTGGGCTGGTTGCCATGGGCGGGGCCCCCTGCCAATGGTCCATCGTAGAGGGGCGTACTTCTCTTACATCACTGGGCAAGACATATACCTGCGTCACACCTGTGTCAGTTGGCATGACCTCAGAAGCTCCGTAGTGCGCTGCTACTATTTGCTGGTTGTAGGCAAGGGGCAACTCCCCTATGTCCTGGGGCCATTGCAGTAATAAGTCATCTACACTGCCAATGTACCATTTTTTTAGTTGAGGCAAGGTCCTTTCTGTCGTCACGGCAATGCAGAACGACTGGACTCGCTTGATATAATCTGGTATAGACATCAGAGGATAAGCGAGCTGTGTGTCTTCGATATGTAGTAAAACAGGTCGCTGGGTCTTTGGGTATGCTGCGGCATAGGCTACCGCAGTGTATAGTAATCTTCTAATTTTACTAACATCTCCTTGTAGTGATTTTGTTTTTGCATGGTGCTGTAAGATCACCTTGATTGCTTGGTTGTGCTGGTACAACGTTTGTGAGACATCCTGCCATAGTGCATCTAGATCTATGCTTTCTACGACCAGATGTATGGGTTCTCGTGCCAGATGAAGCACCTGATGCAAGTGTTTGTTGAGGGTGTCTAGTGCATAGACATGCTGGTGTAGGGCAGCATTGCTGGCCATGAGCTGGGCTTGGGTGGGGGTTGGGTAGAAGGCATGCAGGGGCTCGCTACGCTCTAATGCTTCTAGGGAATATAGGCTTGCTTCTTGTTGCAGGCGTGCCTGATTTTGCATGGTTGTCAAAAACGTCTGATTGGTGAAGCCCATTTCCTTTCTTAGTTGTGCATAGGAAGTGGCTAAGCCTCGATAGGCCTGTTTTCCCTTCAAGGCTACGCCGGCAAAAAGTAAGATGAGATAGATCATTTGTATGGATCCGAGTGCACTGATGGGCAACGACATGCCTGTATAGTGTGTAAAGAAAAAAACTGCAGCATAGGTGCCTGCAAAAGCCAGAAAGAGGGCTAGTGGCCATTGCAGCAGTAAAACTGCCATGAGCAAGTTGATCATCATAACGACGACTTGCACGTGATGGAATTGATTTAAAATGGTCATGAGTGTGCCGGCAAAAAACAGAATACCTGCAATGCTTAGAGGCCAAAATAAAGCCATAAAGCCTACGTTCTTGAGTTTCTCAGGCCAAATAGGAAAGGTCAAGAAGGCCGTAGCGATGGGTAGTATGGTGTGACAGATGCTGGTATGCATCACCTGGTAAGTAGGGTTTACGAGTGGTTTGACGGTGTATAAAGCTACATAGGTAGCAGCTAAAGTGTAGAGCCCGAAGAAAGAATAAAATTCTTCTCGAGACGGTAGATTCTGTCGTAGGTAAGGATAGAGCTTAAAGTTCTTGATGGCTTTGAGTCTCCATTGCCAAGCTTGTCTGCGTGCAGCACGTTCTAGGGCTAAAGGATCATCAGGTTCTAAGCGTTGCCAACCGCCTTCTTCACCAAGCAGGTAGTGTAGAACCAGCATGGTGATGAGGTTGGCCAGCAGACCTGGAAAGAAGCTATGGACATTTTTAAAATAGAAGATGCATGCTGCAGTGGCTGTTGTCCCTGCGCCCATGGCCATAAGTACGACCCTTCTACTGGTCTTGAAGCCAAAAATAGCCAGGAGCATGGGAGCAGGCGCAACGTTGGGAATGTAAAAGTGGGCAGCCCCTACAAGGATTTGTAACAAATCTCGTGTACTGAGTACCAGGATCAATGCTAGCGTGCCGAGTGCCAGCGTAGACCACCGGGCAGTCTGCAGCGAACTTTGTTTTTGGAAGCCAAGAGGAGGAAGAATATCATTGGCTATAATAACCGCACAAGAATTTAACACTGAATCTGCCGTAGACATGGACAAAGCAATGACACCTATACCTAAGAGCCCTTTAAATCCTGGATAAGTATGCGTATTGACGATGTGCCCCATAATCTTATTAGCCTCGAGGCCTGGTTGATCCACCAAGATCATGATGGCGATCCATATCATACATAGCTCTATCCCTAGACACACGATGGCGGCATAACCAAACGAGCGCTTTATCTGCGCTGTATCTCGCGCCATGACCATGCGCTGAAAGAGTTGTGGTTGAAGAGCGGGTGTCATCAAGTAAGCCGTAAATAGAAGAGAATTCAGAAATTCAGGCGACCAGTTTACCCCCTTCTTTACTTTAAAAGACAGAAGTGGGTTAGTTTGGAACATATGTGTTACTTGTGTAGAGTCTTGAAGGTTATTCCAAATCGTCAGTGCGAGTAGAGGAAGCAATGTCCCAAAGGTGAAGAACTGTAGAACATCGGTGAAGGTGACTGCTTTGACACCGCCTGAAAGAGAGTACAACGTAATAATAATGGCCGATATCGTGACTAATTCGGGACCTTCATAGTCAAATAAGATTGCAAGTACTCTAGCAATGACTTGCAATTGCATGGCCATATAACCCGTTGACCTTAAGACGATAGCGATGCCAGCAATAGCCTGCACAGTTTTGCCGTACAACTTCCCGAGTGACTCAGGTACAGAGACATCGTTCAGGAATTTACCCATGCGTGGTCCTAATACATATCCAGTAATCAGTAGGCACATAGGGGTACCTATAATGTCGGGTATGACGTAGTACAATCCTTCTTTGTATGTCTTCTCTAGATTGATGAATAAACCACTCCCAGACATCCACGTAGCCACAATCGTAGCGATGAGGACAGCAGTAGAGAACTTTTTATCGCCAATGGCATATTCCTTGAAAGTTTGTTTTTCCCCTCTGTAACGGAAACCTACGACGATGTTAAGAACAAAGAAGGCTACAAAGATGAAGAGGTCTATAGAAATGGGTGGCAGTGTCATTAACAAAGGAGTCTGGTTTATGTTAGTGGAGTAGACTTATCAAGACAATGTGCAAACAATCGATCAAAGTGTCACACTGAGACTATTGCAGAATGGTTACCATTTGACTTTTACGCTTTTTGGGGGAGTTTATCCGGTGTTTCTCATACCTTTTTCCAGAGCATTGGGCTCCTACCTATAGGAGCCACGTAATCTCTTATAGTCGCTTATTTGCCAACTTTTATTGTGCATTGGACATAATCATCCCACGGCCTCTAAAGCAGGTGGGACATGGGTCTTTACCAGGTCAACCTAGCTGGACTATTAATCCTCTGAACCAACGAAGGCACTGGTTTCATTATTTACAGGTATTAAATTTTAAAACATGCAAACTCATTATATGATAATTTTTTGTATAAACAAATTACGCCTTTATCGCGCTCACCCTGTACCAGTTCGCTGCATGGGCCATCACCTGCCTCATCAACAGGCGACCACTTCGCCCGTCTCGGTATATAACAAGTACCCTTCTACCTGTGCATACCCCATGGCGCTGAGGAGGGCTGCATAGGCTTGTATTTGCTGCGCATGGTGCACCTGTTGCTCGCCAGTTTTAAAATCAATGACTACGGCCCTGCCAGGCTGTAACAACACCCTGTCAGGTCGGAAAACCTTGCCCGAGGGTGTCAGGATAGCTGCTTCTTTTTTCACTTCCCAGTCACTATTGAACCAACTTTTTACCTGAGGATGACTAAAAAGTGCCGTGAGTTGCTGTTCCAATTGTGCCACTTCCTGATGGCCAATACCTTCCGCTTCTTGCAAAGCAGCCAACACCACAGGCCATGCCTCCATGCTGGTCAGTTGTGCCAAAATACGGTGAACCAGTTTGCCATAGCTTGCTTGAGCAGTCCATGGCTCCACAGCCTCAGAAGGGGACAAATAGTTTTGTACATGCTGTTGCAGCCAATTGTTCGTGAAGTACTGTTGCAAGTTTGTTGCAGTAGCTTGGCCCCCTGGCTGCGCCAGGGACAGGGACTGGGTAGTACCTATCTCCAACACACCGGTGGTTACATCCCAACAACAGTCCCAAGCCTTCGGTGCAGTAGCAAGTTCTTGTGTTGGCAAAAAAGTTTGGTAGAGCAGGTCTGAAGTGGTTTTCGGCGCCACCTTGATAGGGCGTTGGGCAAACACATAGAGCCGGTCTTCGGGTCTTGTAAAAGCCACATAGAGTAAATTGAGGTGGTCTAGATACGCTTGCATGCGTTCTTCATAATAGGCACGCACATAAACGGTATTCTTCAAACGGTGTGTATAACGCACAGGCAGTACAGGGAAGGCGGCAAAGGGGGCAACGTCTGTAGCACACCACAAAGTGGGTGGTCGGTGCACATGATGGTCCAAGTCCCACGCACAAAAGGGAAGGATGACGACTTTGAACTGCAAGCCTTTGGCTTGGTGAATGGTCATGAGCGTCATCGCATCTTGCTCAACTACCCGAGGCAAAGTGTGTCTATAGCCTCGTTCTTCCCACCAGTCCAAAAAACTACGAATATCTGCCACTTCCTTAGCTGAAAAAGCCAGCACTACATCCTGAAAGGCCTGCAAAAAGGGAATAGCTGCAGCCTGGTGTAGCTGAAAAAGGGAAATCAATGCTTCTATAAGCTCGTACAAAGGGAGCTGCTGCAAGTAAAGCCGTTGGCTCACAAATTCCTCAGGCAAAGGCGCGGCTCCCTCTTCAGCCTGGAAGCAGTCATGCAAAGTAGCAGGCGCTGCTTGCAGCACATGCACCTGGTACAAGTACCGCAGTTCGGCTTGGGCCAGAGGCGCTTCTTCCTGCACCAAACACTTGAGGGCATTGATGAGAAGGTTCACCCACGGATGATAGCCCAAATACAGAGATTCTGAAGAAATGACGTCATAACGACAACCAGGTTGGGCCTGGGGAGAGTGCTGATGGGCCAGCAAAGTCCGGAAAAGATCACGCCCTTCGGCATTGCTCCTCACTAGCAGCGCAATGTCTTTCAAAGCAACGCCGTCCTGTTGCAGCGCCTCAATGAGCAGAGGAAGCCGGGCCTTAGAAACCTCTCGCCAGCTTTGGGGCATTTCATTATCAGCAGCATCCTCTAGAAAAGTAATGTTCACATAGCCCTTGTCGGCCTGTACACGCTGAGGAGGCAGCTGCTGGTGTACCTCCTGGTAGGCAGTACCAAGCTGTTGTACTTGTGCCATCAGATCCTTTTTCAAGGCAGGATCTTCCAGCATGGCTAACTCATCTGTCAGGTGCTGAACAAGTGTAGCAGCAACTGTGGTGAAAAAGGAGTTATTAAAATCAACGATGTGTTGCTTGCTGCGCCAGTTTTGATCCAGAGTCACCACAGTAGTACGCCCTATGTCTTTTTCAAGCTGGGTAAGCAATAGCCGCCAGTCACCGCCCCGCCACCGATAGATGGATTGTTTGACGTCACCTACAACCAAGCTTGGGAGGCCCTCATTCAGGCTATTTTCTATGAGCGGTTTAAAATTTTGCCACTGAAACCCAGAGATATCTTGGAATTCATCGATCAAGAAATGTTTATAAAAAGCCCCAATTTTTTCGTATACAAACGGCGTTTCGTTTTCGGCAATGATTTTACGCAAAAAAAGAGCAGCATCTGACACAAGCATGACGTTGTGTGCAGCCCGGTAGTCGTTAAGCCTTGCTAGCAGCTGGGTAACAATGCCAAAAGCATAGATAAAGTGCCGCACTTCCAGGGCCGTATGGTAGGTGCGGTGGTGGGCGTCGTAAAAATTCACCGTCTCTTGCAAGCATGGCTTTAACTCATCTTGTACGACTTTCACGATGCGCTCTCGCTTGTCAGATGCTCGGCTATACCACGCCTCTACACGCTGCAAGGCCTGCAAGGCCCTTTGTGAAGGCGTCCATTTGCGCTTGGCAACTAGACCTGCCAGATAGCCAGCCACCCCACTGTTCCCATACGCAAAATCATTGACGACTAGACCGGCCTGCTGAATGATGGTGAGGGCTTGCTGTCCCAAGCCTTGGAGCTTATGCTCAAAGTAGGTGATGTGCTGGTAAAGGTCTCGGAGAAACCGACGCAAGGTTGTTGGGTCACTTATAACTTGTACTAGCTGGTGTTCGTGGACCCCAAAGGACTCTGTAAAGAGCTCCTGGCCCAGGGCAGCCAGCTCATGCTTAAAGTTCCAGGGCTTGCCGTTCAAAAGCTTGTCTTCGGCAAACTCCACTAGCCACTGCTGCAATTGTTGGTCCTGACTGGCTGAAGCCACCAAGTCATCGATGATAGTGGCCAGCACATGCCCCTGCTCTATCTCAATACGAAAGCCGCTCTGAAGCCCAAGCTCTTGGGCAAACCCTCGAATGATCTTTTGAAAAAAACTGTCAATGGTACTGACAGAAAAACGCGCATACTGGTGTAGGATGTTGGACAAGACGGCCTGAGCACGGCTTTGTAAAACGCCTCTACTCCACCCTTTGTCTTGTAGCAACGCCTCGGCCACTGGGCTGGGGATACCTTGGGCCAGGTTGTGCAGGTATGCCAGGATGCGCTGCTTCATCTCCTGGGTTGCCTGGTTGGTAAAGGTTACCGCCAAAATTTGGGCAAATCCTTCCGGGTGGTCTAGTGCTAGCTTAAGGTATTCACTAACCAAGGTATGGGTCTTGCCAGCACCCGCAGAAGAACGATATATTTTGAGTGTAGCCAATGGACTCTGTAACGCCAGCAATCAGTGTTATGATGGTCCCTCCACACAAAAGCGCCACGGACTTCTAACGCCAAGTACGCTCAAAATGCCCAAATTGCATTGCCTTCCCACGCAATATCATACTGCAGCAGCCTGCCAGGAAATATTCCGTTGGTATTTCCAATCATTACTTCCATCATGTTTCTCATTTTTTGCTATTGTTTGCCACGCCCTAGCAATAGATTACCCAGTTGTGAGGGAAAATAAAAATAATAGACTAGTGCTTCCGTCGGAAAAGACCGCCTAGAAAATCAACCCCTTCTCATGCTTTTTACCATAAGTAAAAAGCGCCCTGGTTTGCTACCGTGGGTATGCTAGCAAGCTATACCAAGCGCTGCACGATAAAACAAAGTAGCTATCATGCGAGAAATTCCTTTTTATATATCGCCTGTTAGTAGTGATTGCAGTGAAGCCATTGAATGCGTTACGAAGTAAAAAAATGTGAGAAATACATGATATGCTAACATCCAGCTCACTGTTGCTCTGCAGGCTACATTCTTTAAAAAAGAGAACGTACGCGATCAAAAAAACTTCGCTCTTTGCTACTAGGATTAGGCGCGAAGTTAGAGGCATCTTTTAAGGAAGCAAGTATTTCGTGCTCCTCTTTGGTAAGCTGTTGAGGCGTCCATACATGGACATGAATAAGTTGGTCCCCCTTGCCATAACTATTAATATCGCTGATGCCTTTGCCACGCAGCCGCAATACTTTGCCACTTTGGGTACCAGCGG
>Ga0316607_1000010_pt1 | contig 70163 bp, 45 predicted proteins | sample MIS2016062E_MG_FD_207674 | JGI IMG/M metagenome (GOLD analysis project Ga0316607, IMG submission 207674) | Microbial mat bacterial communities from Middle Island sinkhole, Lake Huron, Michigan, United States - MIS.2016.062E | ecosystem: Environmental > Aquatic > Freshwater > Lake > Sediment...
TGCGATCGGGCGATTCCCTACGGGATAGCTTCGCTTCACGAGGTTTTTGAGACTGCGGGGTCATTGGATTTTAAATTTGAGATTTGGATTGTCAAACAAAAAATGTTTGCGCTAAATGCCAAGGATTATATTTTAAGTATAAAGATTTTTTGAGGCATAAGCTATCTGTGGCGTCGCAAGTGCTACGCTGATACAGCAAAGCTCAAAAATGGTCTATGGTTGAACAAGGAGTTTTGAGTTTAAGATTAAAGTCACGCACAACTTAAAACTTAACATAATTTAGTCCCTCAGTCCCGATCGCGCTATTCCAAGTCGCCAATTACCGATTGCAAAGCCATGCGAATTTTTCATCAGTCTCCTCCATCTGAAACCGAAACTAAGAAGCGGATTTTACAAGCGGCTCAACGGTTGTTTGCCCGCAGTGGATACGACGGTACAACAACTCGCGACTTAGCAGCGGCGGCGGGTGTGGCGGAGGGTACGCTATTTCGGCATTTTGTTAATAAAAAAGCAATTTTGATTGAGGTAGCGACAGAAGGATGGGTGGAATTATTAACAGATTTGCTGACGGAATTAAGCGAGATGGGTAGTTACCAAGCTGTGGCTCAGGTGATGCGGCGGCGGATGGTGAATATCCGGGAGAATAGCGACATGATGCGGGTGTGTTTTTTGGAAGCGCAATTTCACCCAGATTTGCGCGACAGAATTCAGTTAGAAGTAATCGGAAAAATGAGTATTGTGGCCGAAGCTTTTTTTGAAACGGCGATGGAAAAAGGAGTTTATCGGAAGATGAATCCGAAGATTGTGGCTCAGGTATTTTTGGGAATGTTTGCAATCGCGGGTTTTAGTCAAAATACGATTATGGAGCCCAATGCTTCCCCGCAGGAAATGCAGGAAATGGCAGAAGGGCTCGCAGATATTTTTCTGAATGGGGTTTTAGTCAAGGATGAATAATTAGGATGTTGAAGGAAGAGGGAAGTTCAGCAACGGATTCTGTAACGGATGTAACGGATGTAAAGGATTGAAGGTCCTTCGACGGAGTTTATCCTGAGCCCCTCGACTACGCGAGCGGGTAAACGCAGCCGTTGGGATCAGGAACCGAAGAAGGAAGAGGGAAGAGAGAAGAAGGAAGAAAAAGAAACTATTCCCAATGCCCAATTCCCCAATTCCCAATTCCCAATTCCCCATTCCCAATTCCCCATTCCCAATTCCCAATCCCTCCGCTTCGCTTCGCCCAATTACTCGATAAACTCGTACATTTGTTGCACCCAATTCTCCCGATTATCCTGCCATTCATCCGTCACTACTTCCCAAGTTGTATTGCTTTCAAGTTCCAGCAATAGACTTGATACTTCTTCAAGCGTCGATGCTATGTGACATTCTTCTACCCAACTTTCCCGGAGCATTTTCCATTGACTTTGTACCGCTTCCTGCTGAAAATTTGATTCTAATTCAACTAGCAATTCTGCTAGCTGTTTTGGGTCCATTGCTGCTGACACCTCGCTCATCCAACAGTCGCGACGTTCTTTCCATTCTTCCGTCACTGCATCCCAGTTTAGGTGGGCTTCAAACTCTAACAGTAATTGGTTTAGTTCTACCATATTAAATTTTGTCTTGTTTGCAGTTTGTGCTAAAATTATACAAGTTTTATTGATGAAGACTGTTAATTCTTTATAATGATTAATGAATTTACTTTAGAGCGGCTAGATATTCCTGGCGGTTGGATTCGCGGCGAGGGTGACTGGGCTGGAGTCGCGGCGGCTATGAAGAGAGGGGAAACGGTAGAAGTTATTCAAGAAGTTGGTTCTACTTTGTGGAAAACTACTCTACCAGAAGGACATTCATTGTCTTGGGATGGTGATAATTTATCAACTATCAAAGCGAGAATTTGGATTAGTTTTACGCAAAGAAGATTCTCGCCAGAATCTGCTTTGCCAAAAGTTCAATGGCATCCGAGAGTATTGTGGGTAGGGATAGGTTGCGAAGGCGGAACATCGAGAGAATTAATCGAAAGTGCGATTACACAAGTCTGTCACGCCTATGATTTAGCGTCAAGTGCGATCGCAGGTATTGCGACAATAGACACTAAAGCCAATGAAGCCGGAATTATCGAACTTTGTCAAGGGCGAAACTGGCCTTTAAAAACCTTTGCCGCTAATATTTTAAATTCTGTAGAAGTTCCCAATCCTTCAAATATTGTAGCGCAAAAAGTCGGGACATCCAGTGTAGCAGAAGCCGCTGCACTTTGTGCAGTTAGGGAAGAAATTTTAACCGCAGATGAACGCAAATATACGCAGATATCCATCCATCTGCGTTCATCTGCGTTGATCTGCGGTTCAAATCCCCTCTTAGTTCCTAAAAAAATATTTAGATCGGGAGAAAAACCAGGCTCTGTTACAGTAGCCGTGGCGTTTTGTGCGATCGAATATCTGGGATAATATATTACTGATCGGCATTCACAAATCGACCAATCAAGCCCGAAACAAACGACAAAACAATTGAACCAAACAAAGCAGGCCAAAAACCGTTAACCGCAAAACCGATACTGAACACACCAGCCAACCACGAAGCCAGGGACAGCGAAATCGCATTCACAACGAATAAAAACAAACCCAAAGAAAGAATGCTCAAAGGCAGAGTCAGCAATGTCAGAATCGGTCTGACAACCGCATTCACAAATCCGATCACCACCGCAGCCAGCATCGCCGCCGGAAAGCTAACCACCGTGATATCTGGTACAATGTTAGCTGTAATCACTAGCGAAACCGCTGCTACTACCCAAGTTAAGAAAAAACTTAGCATATCGTTTTTTTCATCTCCATCACTATTAATTAAGATTGTAACTGTTTAGGCGATCGCCCAAAGTTCGGGATACACTACCAAATATCCACCTTGCGAGAATATCAGATTTATGAAACTCCGGCAACTAGCTGCATTCCTATTGACGCTCACTATCTTAATCTTCCCGCTACCAGCCTGGGCGCAATCTAAATATTATCCACCTCCCCTGTCATTTAGCAACGCCGAACTGACAAGGCGCGATTTTTCCGGTCAGGTTTTGCGGGCTGCGGAATTTTCTAACGCTAATATGGATTTGACTAACTTTTCTAATGCCGATTTGCGGGGAGCAATTATGAGTGCTTCGGTGATGACTCAGGCGAATTTGCACGGAGCAAATTTAACTAATGCTATGGTGGATCAAATTAAATTCACGAAGGCTGATTTAAGCGATGCAATTTTAGTGGAAACAATTTTGCTGCGTTCTACTTTTGATGGAGTTGATATCACGGGCGCTGACTTTACCGATGCAATTATGGACGGTGTACAAGTTAAAGAATTGTGCAAAATAGCTAGCGGGATTAATTCTCAAACTGGAGTTTTGACTCGCGATTCTCTTTGGGATGTCGCTGATATTTCTTAGTCCGCGCAGGCGGACTTTGTTTGTGTAGTCGCGGTTTCAACCGCCGTGTCTTTGGTCGATCGCTCTTTCCGCTTCCTGGGAACTATCATTAATTGGTTGACTTTGGGAATTGGGTAAACTTGTCTGCACAAAAGAAGTACAATTTATGGAAAAATAATAATTGCTCATTTAATCGATCGCCATGATCCCAATGACTACCGTTACCCAAGCAGAAATTGAGCAGTATCGCTCCCAACTACAAGAATATCCCGATGCGCTGAAAGCCCTTGATGTCCTTGAAGAGTGTGAAGGCGATTTAGAATTTGCTGCCGAAACTGTAGCAATTGAGACAGGAGAATTAGCGGACGATCTAAGTGAAAAAGACCCGGAAGAAGACCCAAATAAACCTAGCTGGTTAGAAAAGTTAGTCGAGAAATTGCGTCCTCATATTTGTACGCAAGCCTTTAGAGAAGTATTAACTCAGGGGTTTTGCGGGTGCAATTGGTTTACTAATACCTGTTGTTGGCTCTCCTACATTAATAATATTGGTGGTTGTCTATATAAGTAGGAAAACCCTCGACGAGTGTTGTAAAGATTGCTAAACGCCGATCGCGGTAAAAGCAGCCCAGTAATGAGGTGCAGCAAAGGGAAACGGCTTGCGGTTTCGTGCGCCATTCTGAGGAGCATTAACAAAGCGTGTACGTTCCTTTAGAGGCAGTTTTTCAAATGTTTGATCGATTTGGGGTTTGAGGCGTTCCAATACAGTTTCAAGCCCCTCTGAGGTCAAATTCCGCAGCCATTGTTGTGCCTCATTCAGAGCAGCAACGGTTGACAAAGTTTTGATGTTTTCATAGAACCGAATTAGTAATAAAGTGCTGGCAAGTTGATCGACTTTCCAAAGGGTACTAACCATACTAGGGCTACCTGCTAAGAGAAAGCCAAAAGGTAAGCCGATATATTCATCGCTAGTTTTGGATTCTGTCAATCCAGTTTCGCAGGCGGAGAGGGTGACAAGACGACATTGATTTAGATCGAGATTCAAGATTTCCAATAGTGTCAAACGTTCGTTATTTGCTAATTTCAGGGCTGATTCCAAAGGCGAGTCAGGCTCAAACTTGCCGTGACAGCCGAAATGGGCGCAGTTAGCAAGGCTGATGTTCGAGTTTAGAATTGCGTTTTTGTTAGCATCATCTTTTGCTAACAAAAAATCATTAGGTTTGAATTGATCGCAGATGTTAGCGGCTTGCAGTTCAAGTAAATAGCGATCGCTGGTAGGATTGGCGATGGCAAATAGGTGGGAGAAGTTGGGGCGTTGTCGCATTTGTGCTTGTTGTAGCAATTGACAACTGGGCGCGTAGCCGACACCACCAAAGAAGCAGTCTAATAGATAAGGATTGGTGGGTGAGGAATCGCTGTTTGGGTTAAACTGCAACCAAGTTTCTTGGCTGACAGGTAGGGCGTGCAGGGGAAACAAGTGCAGGAAGCGATGGGGAATTAAAATTAGTCGATCGCACTGTTTCGGAATATTCTTTAAAATCTCATCAAGATGCAAAATTTTCGCTAGGTTTTGCAGGTGAGAGGCAAGTTTTTGCTGCCATTGGGGTTTACTCTCTTTGTAGTCTTTCTGATACTCGTTATCCCAATTTACCAAGGCTTCAAAGTCTGCGGTTGAAGATTGCCAGATGATGGGTGTTGGGGATTGCGGGGTGATGATGAAAGTAAGAAATTTATCGCCTATAATGTACCACTCAAGAATAGCGGTGTTTTCACCTGTTAAAGATTGAATCTCGTTGTAGGGAATAGGTTCAACTTTTTGGGTGAGGCTGAAGTTAGGATCGATCGGTTTAATATCGCGGGTAATCAATTCATTGAGTTGTTGCTGTAATTGATTGATGTGAGTGTAGTTGCCCAGAACCCCGGTTTCTGGGTTGCGATTTCTTTCTTCGATTTCCAGTTGTCTTTGTTTGGTAGAAATTTCTTGACGCAGACGTGATAATTCGTTGAGAACGGTTTCGGAAATGTCGCCTTTGGGTTTGATGTCGCGGTTGGCGACGAGTTCAACTAAGTTACGGGCTTTACTGCGTTCAGCATATTCTATGGCGGCGGTGTCGTTTTTGAGTTCTATACAAACTTCCACCATATTTCGATAAAGTTTATTCCATTCTTCGGCTAATTTCTGCTTAGTTGCATCGCCAGAATGAATCTCACCTCGAAGTAACTCGACAGTATTAATCGCATCAGCAAAGGTATCATAAGCTAACTGTAAGTTGGGAACTTCTCGATAGGCAATCCCCAAATTAAATAAGGTTTCAGCATGATTTTGCGGAAAAGCTTCACGGGTGTAGACTTCGAGTGCGGCACTGTAAAATGCGATCGCCATCTCTAGATTATCAGCCCTCTCTCCCATGATTCTGACATTGTAGGCAACAGCCAGATTACCCTGCGTCTGCGCCCAATCTTCTGGGTTAGTTTCCCTGGTAAAAACCAAAAGTACAATTTCGTGGGCAGCAATGGCAATTTCTAGATTATCCGCCCTTCTGCCTTTAGGAAATTCTTGAATCTTATTAGCAATATTTTCAATTAAAGTAGCAATTACTTCAACTTCTTCTGGGTCATCTATTCCCCCCATAATTCTAGCCATTGTTTCTTGCAGAACGGGAATAAAATTAAGATTCAGCTTATCTAAATTTGCTTGCAATACTCCATAAATGTGCCGCGCATCTCCCCCAAAATTCTCATATTCTGTCTGCACCAGCAATTGCAAAAATGCTACATAATCATCTAGCGAATTATTGTCAACCTCATTACCCGCAGCGGATGTAAAACCCAAAAATTCCCCTAGCTGACTGGCAACAAGAAGCAAAAAATTAGCTGCATTCTCGTTTCCTGACTCTGCCAACTGTGCCGCTACTCCCTCGCAAACTTGCAGAAACTCCAAATCCAGCAAATTCGAGTTTGCCTGTAAAATCTCTGGTTCCTCACCGCTAGGACAATTCAGCAGTTCTTGAATCAGATTGAGATAATTTTGAATATGGTTTTCATCCACGATCGCGAGGGGGTAGAGAATCACACTGAGATTTATTTTAGCATAATTGGTGGGTGGCCAGAAACCGGGTTTTTTTGAGAATCTTCGTTACCGTCGATATAAATCGTAAAAAACCCGGTTTCTTTGCTGCGCTGGTGGTTTAAATGCGTAACAGGTGAGGTTTCGCGCCTCAACCCAACCTACAATCGCGTGATTAAGTTTGTTCAGCTTGGGCTATTGTCGCTTCTACTTCAGCCACAGACAAGTCTAAGACTGTAGCAATTTGTTCTGTACTTAATCCCAGACTAACCATTCTGAGGATTGAAACTTTCTCTCGTTGTTTCGCGCCGGCTTGTGCTTCGGCTTGTGCTTCAGTTTTTCCTTCAGCTTGCCCTTCAGCAAAAACATCTTGATAAAACCGGGTTTTCTTTAAATCACTGAGTTCAAACATGGCGGCAATTTCCTCTCTTGATTTTTGTGGTAATTTGTAAACAATGATCGTCTCTAACAACTCGATCAGACTCTTTTTCACAGCAGCATTAGCTATTTCTCTCTCCGCTTGTCTAGCTAATTCTCTAGCCAAATCTGGAGCCGTATTTTCGGGTTCAATGATTAGTCTAAGTAATTTTATCGGCAGAGATGCTGTGGCTGGTGGACTAAGTTCATCGAGGTAAATACGGGTGATATTCGGCAGGGCCAGCATTTGCTGAAAGTGAAGATTATTTTCCCTTTCAGTTTGGCGATTTGGGTAAATGACTACCAATTGCCAAGGGTGCGGCGGTTGGTATTGTTTCAGATAGATGAATAGTTCGGAAAATAGACGATAATAAAGATTGGGATCTGGTTGAAATTGCACCTCCACAATGTAGAAAGGTAGTTGAGAATCTGCTACAATTGGCAGAAATAAACCATCTAGGCGAAAGGCTAATTGTTTGACCTCTTGGGAGGTAAATTGGTATTGGTTAGTAGCATCGGCAGGTATACCCAGGAGGGCAAAGAAAACAAAGGGAAATTGTTGGAAGATGTGGTAAAATAGGCTATCAGTTTTCATTGATTAGATTGAATTTTTCATCGTATCTTGTCCGGTTGATTAATTTTTTTCTGCTACTACCTCGCCAGCTTACAGAAACCTGAGCCTGCAATTCTGAGTTAGCCTGTAAAATCTGCGGTTCCTCACCGTTGGGGCAAGTCAGCAGGGTGTGAATTAATTGCAGATAGGCTTGGGCGCGGTTTTCATCCATCGTGGCGAGTTGTGAGTAACACCGATGTTTATTTTAGCATTATTTGTGGTTGGGTGGGGGCGGGTTTTTGAGATTTGATTGTGCGCGGGTGGCCAGAAACCGGGTTTTTTTGAGAATATTTCGTGACTGTCGGGGAACTCGTAAAAAACCCGGTTTCTTTGGATATTAACCGCAGATGTCGGCGGATATACGCGGATGAACGCAGATGAATTTTGCGATCATTTAGGTGCTTTTTTATGAGCTGCTTCGTAATTTTGTGTCATTAACTGGCTGACTTCGGGATTGTAAATTCGCAGATAATTCCAGTAATTCTCCAATACCGATTTCACGTATCCCTGAGTCTCAGGAAACGGAATTTTATTCACAAAATCGTCCGGGTCATTAAAGCTAAATCTCTTCAACCAATCCCCTACCGCATTCGGCCCGGCATTGTAACTCGCGACAGCTAACAAAGAGTTATTCTTGTACTCGTCGTGGGTGTGATCCAAATACCAAGTGCCGAGTTTAACGTTGTCGTTCACATCCTCCAAGGAATACTTTTTGAGGTTAATTTGTTCAGCAATCCAAGAGCCTGTTTCTGGCATTACTTGCATTAAACCGGTGGCCCCAACTGCTGATTTAATTTTTGGCATAAATCGGGATTCTTGCCGGATTAATGCTGTTACTAATCCCGGATTTAATTTGCGTTGTTGCGACCATTTGACAATGGTTTCTAAGTAAGGAAAAGGATACAGTGCTTGCCAATAAGTCGGCTGCTGTCTGAGGGCGAGATATTGGGTTCTCTCATCTGGTTTTTCTCGCTGCCGCAAACTTCCAATCATCCACAAACCGTCTAGGTTGTCTCCGACTCCAAGTCGCATTAAACCATCGGTGAACTGTTCAGAAATAGTCGGTTCTACGCGGTTGGTAAATTCGATTTGCCACAGAGTCCAAGCATCTCTATCTTGACCTAGTTGATAGAGCTCTTTTAAAGCAGGAGAACCGGCGGGTGGTTCGGGTCGTTGAGGGGGGCGGACTAGATTTGGAGATAAATCGCGGACTGTGGTAAAATCGCCAACTGGCCAGCCGAGAAATACTGCCGATCGCCAAGCAAAATATGACTCTGGATAGTGTAAAATTGTGTACTCAAATGCTGTTTTTGCATCTGCTTCTCGCCCGATTTGCTTGGCCCATTTCCCCACCCAAAATGCTGCTTCTGGAGCGAGTTCGCTGTCGGGATTGTGAGTGGTTAATTCCCTCGCCCATTGCCAAGCTGAATTTACATCTCCGCCTTTGGCGAATTGTTGGGAAATAGTCCAGCGCAATTCGCCTGCTTTATCAGAATTGTTGTATTTTGTCAATAGCAATTTGCGGGTATCTGAGGCTGATTGAGCGCTGCCTAGTTGGTCGAGAAGTTTGGATTTATCTAATAGGGCTTCGGCGGCGTGATTGGGAAAAGTGCTAATAACTCGATCGAGCAAACCTACAGCTTCTTTGGGATCGACTAGCCGCGAGAGCCGAATTAATCCTAAACCGGTATCTTCGGAATCGGGAAAATCTCGCACTAATTCTTGATAGGCAATTCTCGATTCCGGTATTTTCCCGTCTAACCACAAACCGCGAGCTTTGCGGTAAAGATTTCTGCCTGTTGGGGGAGCTTTTCCATAGGCAAGAGCGCCTTTGCCATAATCCTGTTTTTCCCAATAGCCAAAAGCGATTTCTTCCCAATCTTGTGGTTTCAAAGCGCTGCTGTTTTGCTGCACCAGTTGTTCTAAAATTGTACCGTAATCATTGATGTAATGACCGTATTTGGCTATTACCAACATCAATTCAGGCTGATTAGGGTTGGCTTTTAACTTAGTTTGGGCAATTTGTACGCTGCGGGGATGGGCGGGAAATTGAGTAATTGCCTGCTGCCAATATTCCGGTTTTGACTTGCCTAAAACGTACAAAGCTTCGGCCGCTACCGGGTCGTTGGGATAGTTTTTGAGCAGTTCTTGCCAAGCTTTTTCAGCTTGACCTTTGTCGCCGCTCAATTGGTAAGCTTGCGCCCGTTTTAGGGCAATATGAGATGCTAATATTGGATATTCTTGCTCTAATTTGTCTAATAAAGTCAGAGCTTTCTTGGCATTTCCTTGCTGGATTAAATCGCTGGCAAGCAGGTAGCGGGCGCGACTTTGAGGGGAGACTTGCTGCTTGTCAGTTGCGCTTTGAGATCTGGTGGCTGCGATCGCATCTAATTTCGTTGCTCTCTCCACTGGTGACAGCGATACCAGCGTCTTAACTTCTGACTCGGAATTCGCTGCATCCCCTGGCTGCACCGCTTTTTGAAACGGGCTGACACCCATCCATTTCGCCGCAGCAAGTAGAGAGCCGATCGCGATCAGGGCAACTGAAATACTGATTAAAACAGAAAGTTTGGTTGTGCGTCGCTTGAACATGGGAATTTAAGATAATCAGAATAAAGAGCGGGTGATTTCTCAAAAGTTATCACAGGTAGGATAGCTGTTCCACAAGAAATAAAAACATAAACCACCAACTACCAAGTACAATCAAAAATCTCAAATCTAAACTGTAAATCAAAACATGGAATTTCGAGTTACCGATACACCCTCCTCTGTTTGGACGGGAGATGCCCTGGCAATTGGCCTATTTGAAGACGCGGTAGAGTTGACCGACGAACTGGCACAATTAGATGAAAAGCTTGCAGGGACGCTGAAAGAGCTGCTACTGGAAGTAGATTTCAAGGGCAAAGCTGGCACCAGCGCCATCACTCGCGTCGGCGGCAACAGTCCCATCCGCAAAATTGCGATCGTCGGTTTGGGGAAAGCAGAGAACTTAAAATTAGACATTTTGCGGCAAGCTGCGGGTATTTGCGCCAAGTTAGCCAAAAAGGAAAAATGTAAAACCCTCGGAATTAGCTTTCCTCTGTGGAAAAGTGCGCCGGATTCTACAGCTTCAGCCATCGCCGAAGGTGTGGAACTCGCCCTGCATCAAGACAACCGTTTCAAATCGGAACCCGATGATCAAAGCCAGTCGATCGCACAAATAGACTTGCTAGGTTTAGCCGGTACCGAAAGTGCGATCGTCCGCGCCCGCCAAATCACTGCTGGAGTAATTTTAGCACGGGAATTGGTCGCAGCGCCGGCAAATTCTGTCACCCCAATTACAATGGCCGAAACCGCTCAAAGTCTGGCTTCCGAATGCGGTTTAACATTAGAAATCTTGGAGCGAGAAGACTGTGAAAAACTCGGCATGGGAGCATTTCTCGGCGTTGCCCAAGCATCCGACTTGCCCCCAAAATTCATCCACTTAATTTACAAACCAGAAGGCAAACCGCGCCGCAAAATAGCAATTGTGGGCAAAGGATTGACTTTCGATTCCGGTGGTTTGAACATCAAAGGTGTCGGCAGTGGCATTGAAATGATGAAAGTCGATATGGGCGGCGCAGCGGCAACTTTGGGAGCGGCAAAGGCGATCGGTCACATCAAACCCGATGTCGAAGTTCACTTTATCAGTGCCGTCACTGAAAACATGATCAGCGGCCACGCTATGCGCCCTGGAGACATCCTCACAGCTTCCAATGGCAAAACAATCGAAGTTAACAATACCGACGCTGAAGGGCGTTTAACCCTCGCTGATGCTTTGGTATTTGCTGATAAATTGGGAGTTGATGCGATCGTCGATTTAGCGACTTTGACCGGGGCTTGTGTAATTGCTTTAGGCGATGATATCGCTGGTTTGTGGAGTCCTCAAGACAGCGTTGCTGCCGAAATTTCAGCCGCCTCAGAATTAGCCGGAGAAAAGTTTTGGCGAATGCCGATGGAAGAGAAGTATTTTGAAGGCATGAAAGCTTTGCACGCTGACATGAAAAACACTGGCCCTCGTCCCGGTGGAGCAATTACAGCAGCCCTATTTTTGCAGCAGTTTGTGAAGGATACTGCTTGGGCTCACTTAGATATTGCCGGGCCAGTTTGGACTGAAAAAGAAAACGGCTACAACAATGCTGGGGCTACTGGTTTTGGGGTTCGGACTCTGGTGCATTGGGCTCTGAATTAAACGTAAAGGGACAAGGCAGTGCGATCGGATCTAACCATCGACAACCGGGCAATTCAGGACAAGGCAATACCCCAAAATGTCGATCGCACGAGCCAGAGATGTCACCATCACCGATTCATTGTAGGGATAAGGCAATGCCGTTTCTCTACCCCAAAACATCTTCATTGTAGGGACAAGGCACGTGCAGTTTCCCTACCCCAAAACGTCTTCATTGTAGGGACAGGGCACGTGCAGTTTCCTGACTGTCGGTAACTGAAAGAGTAGAGGATACAAGAAGTCGGGTATCTGGGCTTTCTGTAATTTATCTCAACTGTGAAACGGAATAGTTACTAAAGGCAAAAGCGTTAAAATTAACCAAGTTAAAAACCACTTATTCGGTTTTGGCGGCGTTTCCGGTTCTGCTAACAGCGCCTCTATTCTCTCTCCCAATCTATTTGGAAACCCGACAGCACCAACCACGCAAGCTATTTCAAAATAGTGGTGCGGATAACTCGCTACCAACAGCAAAGCTTCTGCTAATAATAAAGAATCTACCCCCGCCGCAGCTTTGGCATCAGCCCGCAATTCCCGCAGTGTTAATAACTCTTCCCACAAAGCCTGGGTATTCGGTAGCCAAGCTGTGATTTCCCGCAGCAATCCCAGCCCAAAAAAACCGAAGGTATCGCGATAATAGTAGTGCGCTTGCTCGTGGGCAATAACGGCTTCAATGTGTACTTGATCCAAGGTTTTTAACAACCCCGTACTGACTACAAATTCTGGATGCCAAAAGCCAATTATAGCAGAAAATAAAGCTGGTGTCTCCATGATTCTGACGGTGGTTCCGGCTATTTTTTGCTGAGGATAATTGCGAATTTTATGGACAAATAAACTACCGTCTAGCGCTAGCTTGATGCCGGAAAATACTGCTTTTCCTAAAAAGGCTGCGGCTAGCAAATAGCTCAACCATCCGTCCCACAATCCTACCATTTGTCCTTTAGTTCCCATGCTAAAAACTGCGGCGGATGTTACGAGCAATAGCAGCGGAGGAAATAGAAATAATAAGAGCGATCTCTGCCAGCGTTGGGCCCAATTTCCTGTAGGATGAGACCAGGTGAGTCTGAGATAGTAACCGAGACTTAGTGCAACTATAATTAGGATTAAGTGCATTATTTTTGCTCCTCCCTAGCTTGCCGGACAGCTTGAATACGAAGGGAAATTTCTTCTAATTGTTCGACGGTTGCTTGGTCAAGACTGTCAGCAAATCCTGCTACAATATCGGGGTTTCCTACTGCTAGGAATTTCTGCAAGCGATCGTAAGCAAACAGTGCTTGAGCTTGTGCGCGAGAAACTAATGGTTGCCAAGTGAAAGTCCGCTCTGTTTTGTCGCAAGCTAGCCAACCTTTGTCTGTCAAGCGACGCAGCACTGTTGTGACTGAGGCGTAAGCTAATTCGCGATCGGGATCTGACAAAATGCGATCGTGTACTTCTTTAACTGTAACACAGCTTAGTTCCCAAACAATATTCAAAATCTCTGCCTCCAAAGGGCCGAGAGAAAGTTGTTTGGGACGATAATTTGGTAGAGGGTTCATAGGCAATTAACAATTCAAAATGTGATTTTTGCTTCAAATATTAATTGACTTTATACTCCATCGCCAATTCTCTACTTTAGAGTACAGCCATTCTGGCTCGCTCCGTGTTTATTTTAGAAATATTTAATCTAAATCATCCAAATATCAAGTTTGACAGTCTGTCATTTGACACGAGCAGCACCTCAGTGTCAGAATCTAGATTTTGTGAGTAAATTTTGGATGATTTACTTCATTTCATCTCAGATTAACCTATGTTCAAAAAACAACTATTATTAGCGTCAACTACCGCTGCTGGCATTGCTGTTTTGAGCGGCTATCTGGGAATTGCCAGGAATCAAGCTCAAGCGGCAGAAACTCAAGAAGTCGATCTAAAATTTAGCGGTCAAGTAGGCGAAAAACCCTTTAATTGTGGCGAAAGCTACAGCAATTTAGGTATGGTAGCTACTACAGTTACACCCACTGACTTTCGGTTTTATGTATCTGAAATTGCCTTAATTGATGCTAATGGCAAAGCAGTACCCGTAACTCTCAAACAAGACGGAAAGTGGCAGCACCAAAATGTTGCTTTGCTGGATTTTGAGAATAAATCTAGTGCTTGTGCAAATGGGACAGTAGAAATTCGCGATCGCATTCTCGGCACTATACCCAAAGGCAACTACAAAGGCTTACAATTCACCCTCGGCGTACCCTTCAATCTCAATCACAAAGACGCCACACTCGCACCTTCTCCCCTGAATTTAACATCTCTGTGGTGGAACTGGCGCGGCGGCTACAAATTTCTGCGGATCGACATGACAAATCCAAGTAAAAGCACAATGCCTGGAAGCCACAGTCAGGGCGATCGCATTCAGGCAAATCCTAGCACAAAACCCGAACAACACAGTCCTGAAAACAACCAAAATCACGGCAATACAGCAGGTTTTGTCATTCATTTAGGCAGCACCGGATGCACAGTGGGAGAAAAAAATCAGCAACCAAGTACCTGTAAAAATCCTAACACAGCAAAAGTTGTTTTCAATAACTTTGATCCAGCCAAAAATACAGTAGTTGCCGACATCAAATCCCTGGTAGCTAATAGCAATTTGGCAATAAATCAACCGAATACTCCTCCCGGTTGTATGTCAGACCCCAAGGATAGTGATTGTACTGGGATTATGAATAATTTAGGTTTGCCCTTTGATGGAAAAGTTGCGGGTAAACAGACTTTTTTCAAAGTTAAATAACCGCTCCGGGGCGGGTTCGCCAATAACCCCGAAGATGACAGATAATTTAAATAAACCCGCCCCCACACCACAAATGAAATTGAGTCGCTTATTCACCTTTACTATTATTTGCATTTTGTCATGTTTTTTGGCGATCGCCCTGACTCAACTTTTATGGCAGGAAAAAAGTGCGATCGCCACTCCCCCACCTCAAACCTACAACTGGAATATCCCCGCTTGGATGCCGAAACCAATTGTACCAGCCGACAACCCAATGAACAACGAAAAAGTCGAATTGGGACGGCATCTTTTCTACGAAAAACGCTTGTCAATTACAGGGGAATTTTCCTGTGCATCCTGTCACATTCAAGCCAAAGCTTTTACAGACAGTAAAACAGTAGGAGTCGGCGCAACCGGAGAAAAACACCCGCGAAATGCCATGAGTTTAACCAATATTGGCTACAATTCAGTGCTGACTTGGGCAAATCCGTTAATGGCTCAACTAGAATTTCAAGCCTTAGTTCCCATGTTTGGCGAACACCCAGTCGAGATGGGAATGGTAGGAAAAGAACAGGAAATTATCGCAATGTTTGGACAAGATGCGCGATACAAAAAAAAGTTTATCGCAGCTTTTGGTGACGGCGAAAACGCTATTAGCATCAGCAACATCATGAAAGCCATAGCAGCATTTGAACGCACTCTAATTTCCGTCAATTCTCCCTACGATCGCTATCGCTACGGCGGCGACAAGAACGCTATCTCAGCGTCAGCTAAGCGGGGCGAAGACTTATTTAATAGCGAACGCTTAGAATGCTTCCACTGTCACGGTGGCATGAATTTTTCAGATTCAATTATGCACGATCGCTTAGCTTTTAAAGAAATTGCTTTTCACAATACTGGACTGTATAATATAGATGGCAAAGGCGCTTATCCGCCCAACAACACTGGGGTTTACGAGGTTACTGGCGAACCATCAGATATGGGAAAATTCAAAGCACCGACTTTGCGAAATATTGCCTTGACAGCACCTTATATGCACGACGGAAGTATCAAGACTTTGGCAGAAGTTATCGGTCACTATAAAGCAGGTGGCAGAACTATTAAAAAAGGAGAATTTGCCGGAGTAGGGAGCGAAAACCCACTCAAAAGTAATTTTGTTTCTGGCTTTAAATTGACGGTACAAGAAGAACGGGATTTGCTGGCTTTCCTGAAAAGTTTAACAGAGGTAGAATTTATCAACAACCCTGCTTTTAGAGACCCAAATTTACCGTAGTTCCAAATTGGAAATCGGCAACTCGATCGCAAACTTAGTCCCCTCACCAGGGGTAGAAAAACACCGCAAATTACCCCGATGATTTTCCGTCACAATTTGATAGCTAGTTGCTAACCCCATACCCGTACCTTTCCCGACAGGTTTAGTAGTAAAAAATGGATTAAATATTTGTTCTTGCACCTCTGAATTCATCCCACAACCATTATCCTGAATGGAGACGATCACCTGATTTTTAGAAGTAATAGAAGTCGTAATCGTAATCCAACCAATATAATCTAATTCTTCCGTAGGGACAAGGCAATGCCTGGTCCCTACGCTTGATCGCCGTTGTTCGATCGCATCAATAGCATTGATTAACAAATTCAGAAACACCTGATTTAATAAACCACCATAACACTCAACCGGGGGTAATTTTCCATAATTTTTGGTGAGATGAATCTCTGGTTCTCCCGCCCGACCATGCAATCGATTTTGTAAAATAACTAAGGTACTCTCGATATTTTCGTGAAGATCTATTTCTTTTAAGCCCGCTTCATCTAGGCGCGAAAATGTCCGCAGAGACTTAACAATATCTCTGATGCGTGTGGCTCCAGTTTTCATGGAGTTTAGCAACTTAGAAAAATCACTTACTAGATACTCAAAGTCCATATCTTCTGTAAAATCAGAAATCGCCTGCGGTGGACTCGGAGCGTGCTCTTGGTAGAGTCGAATTAACTCAATTAAATCATTAACATAATTGGTGGCGGGTTGAATATTGCCATAAATGAAACTTATGGGGTTATTAATTTCATGGGCAATACCGGCCACTAATTGCCCCAAACTTGACATTTTTTCGGCTTGAATTAACTGAGTTTGGGTATTTTGCAACTTTTTGAGGGTTGCTTCTAATTTTTCAGATTGCAGCCGCAGTTTAATTTCTGATTGACGGACTGCTTCCGCCTGTATCCGATCCATTTCAGCACCAGCACGAGTGGCAAATATTTTCAAGATAGCTGACTGCATTTCTAGATTTTTTACCATCGGCTTAGTGTCTAAAACTACCAGCAATCCCAAAGTATTACCAGCAGCATCTATAATCGGCAAACCAGCAAAACTTTCTGCTTGGAAGGCGACTAAATCATCATCTTCAGGGAACAATGACTGCACAGCATTTGGGTATCGACACACCTCAGCGATCCGCTCAACATTTTGACCGGGTGTCCCGCGTAGATTGTAAGTAAAATTATCGCCAAAGTCGTCTCCTGCCCAAAATGCTATGGTTTTCGCGATCGATTTTTCTGGGTTCACAAATTCAGCGATAAAAGCATAACGAACTCCTAAGACTTGGGCGAGATATTGAACGCAACTTTTGAAGAAGTCTGCACCAGTTTTAGCCGCCGTACCTTCGACTATTAAACGGAGAGCTTGTTCTTGACGTTTGCGATCGGTAATATCAGTTATAGTGCCAACATATCCTTCTATTTCGCCTTCGCTGTCAATCAGAGGTAAGGCTTGACCAATCACCCAAGCGACACTACTATCGGGACGCAGGAAGCGATACTCAGATTGAAATTGTTGTTTGACTAAGGCGCTTTCATACCATTCCTTAAAAATGCGTTCTCGATCTTCAGGATGGAGAGTTCGAGCCCAATCTGGGCCGAGAGCTTCTTCTCTAGTTAAGCCTGTAGTTTGCAACCAAGTTTGATTAACATAGAGGCAGTCACCCTTGGCATCAGTTAAAAACACGCCAATCGGTGATGCTTCTGCTAGGGTTTGATAGCGTTTTTGGCTTTGTTGGAGTAGGATTTCGGCTTGTTTGCGATCGCTAATATCAAAGTTAACCCCAATCATTTTTTGCGGATTGCCCTCTGCGTCGCGCCGAACTATACCAAATGCTTTAATGAAATGGATACTGCCATCAGGATGAATAACCCGAAATTCTGGATTGAATTCTGCTTCTCCCAAAACAGTTTGGCGGATTAATGTTTCGGAGGCATCTCGATCATCAGGATGTAGCCCCAGGCTCCAAATTTCGTAAACTAATCTGGAATCGGAGTTCTTGCTTACGCCATATAGATCGTACATCCGATCGTCCCAAACGAGGGTGTTCTCTACGACGTCCCATTCCCAACAGCCCATTCCCCCAGATTTGAGTGACAGTGACAAACGCTCAGATATTTCGTTGAGTTGGGTTTCGGCTTGTTTGCGATCGGTAATATCCATCGCCGTGCCAAACAAACGCACAATTTTTTCATTTTCCCGTTCGATTTCCATCCGACCATTAATATAGCGAATCGCACCATCCGATCGGTAAATCCGAATGTCAAAGTTTTGGGGAATTCCCTGCTCGCTTGCTTCTTTAACGTAACTTACAAATAATTCCCGATCGTCGGGATAATATTGTTTTATATGGTCTTCAAACTCTGGTTCTCCCTGTGAGGGATTCATCCCAAAAATCCGAAACAACTCGGCAGACCAAGTAATTTTTTGCGTGGCTAGGTCAAAAGACCAACTGCCAATGTGGGCGATTCGTTGTGCTTCTTCTAGTTGTCGAGTAAGTTCCTGTTGGGCAATTTCGGCAGCTTTGCGATCGCTAATATCGCTATGGGTGCCAATCAACCGCAAAGGTTGACCTTCTTTGTCCCTTTCAGTCACCTGAGCGCGAGCTAAAATCCACTTGTAAGAACCATCTTTACAACGCAGGCGATGTTCATTCTCATAAGTAGATGTTTCGCCCTTTAGGTGTTTGCTAACAAGTTCATAGCATCGAGCTTTATCCTCTGGATGTACCCGAATATCCCACTCTTCTAAAGCATTGGCAATTTCATGCTCTGCGTAGCCCAGCATCGCTTTCCACTGCCGAGAAAAGATCGCTTCATTAGTTTTGAGGTTCCAATCCCAGGTGCCATCTCCGGCACTTTCTATGGCTAATTGCCAGCGGCTATTACTTTCCTGCAAAGCGATTTCTGCTTGTTTTTGCTCGTGGATATAACGCGCTATTCCCAAGCAGGAAACTACTTGCCCATCGTCATTTCGCAGGGCTGATACATTTGAAGAGTGCCAGTAATAGTTGCCATCTTGATGCAAAACTCGGTATTCAATACCACGCACTTTCTCTCCTTGAAAAGAGCGATGCAGAGCATCTGCACAAATTGGTAAATCTTCTGGATAAACCCACTTAGGAAAAGCATGATCTAACAATTCTGCTAGTTCATATCCCATGACATCTTTGAATTGGGGGCTGACATAGCTGAATGTGGCATCGGAATTGATGATATAAACCATATCATTGAGATTTTCAATGATGCTACGGAATTTATTTTCACTTGTTCCTAGGGCGAGTTCTATGGCTTTGCTTTCTGTAATATCCCGAATATAGCCATGCCAAATGGTACTGCCATCGGGTTTTCGCTGTGGTGTAGCATGACCAATTAACCAAAGCAATCGCCCATCGGGTAAACAAACTTGATATTCGCAATACCAAGGGGTAAGATGTTCGGCGGAATCGAGAATGGATTGACTGACGCGATCGAGATCATCCGGGTGAATAACACTAAAAACTTTAGCAGCATCCTCCCGCACTTCTTCTGGGGAAACGCCATAAATCTCTCGCATCCTTTCGCTGGAGTATGGAAAATGGGAAGTACCATCAGCACGCATCCGAAACTGATAAATAACGCCGGGGATGTGGCTGGCAATTTGCTTTAGGCGATGATCCTCTGTGGGGGTAGCTGGGCTCACAGGTTCAATGCCAGCCTCCCGTAATTGAGCTTGGGTTTGTTCGAGTTGGCGGGTAAGTTCTTGGACTTTTATCTCTGCTCGTTTGCGCTCTGTAATATCTCGTATTATTAATAGATGGCGATGAGGCAAAAAGTTTGCCGTCGCTGCATATTCCACTACGCGAATCTCTCCATCGGGCCTCACTAACTGGAACTCACCCCGCACTTTTTCTGGTTGTTGAAACTGTTGCCATACTTGTTTAAAATTAAATCCAGGCTCAGTAAAATCACTAATGCAGCATCCCAGCAGTTCATCTTTCTTTAGGCCAAATAATTCACAGGCGGCGGGGTTGACATCAAGATATCGCCCTTCGTCATCGGCGATCGCGATCGCATCTAGGGCCATTTCAAAAACAGTCCGTAATTGTCTGTCTCTCAGGGATAGCAAAGTGCGATCGGCTTCAGATATATTATGGTCTAAGGATTGGGGCATAAATTGTAACGTGGGAAGTAAAAAATTCAATTTTCAAGAAACATCAAAAAACTGGCTATAAATTACCAAGCTAATGATCAATATGGAATTGAAATCGTAAATTCTGTACCTCGACCTAAAGTTGAGTTCACTTCTAGCATACCACAGTGTTTCTCAACTACAATCTGCCGTGCGATCGCCAATCCCAACCCCGTACCTTTACCTACACCCTTGGTAGTAAATAATTCATCAAAAATCTGATCCTGTACTGCCTCACTCATGCCCACACCGTTATCTTGAATGTGAATAATCGCTTGTTTTTTATCCCCATAAAATTCGGTTTTGATAGTAATTTGATTGGCGATTTGTGCATAAGATAGTCCTTGATTTGATTCATCCAAAGCATCGATCGCATTTGCCAACAAATTCATAAATACCTGATTCAATTGTCCAGCATAGCACTCTACCTGTGGCAAATTACCGTATTCCCTAATCACTTGGATTTCTGGACGAGTTTCATTAGCCTTGAGGCGGTGCTTGAGAATCATAATGGTGCTATCAATACCTTCGTGGATATTGCAAGCTACAGGATGGTTTGTATCGGCACGGGAGAATGTCCGTAGACTGGTACTGATATCCTGAATCCGCTTCACGCCTTCTCGCATCGAACCCACTAACTTCGGTAAGTCTTCTCGAATGTAATCAAGATCGATGTTCTCGATTTCCTCTTGAATATCGGCATCTGGTTGGGGATATTTTTGTTGATACAAATCGAGCAATCCAAACAAATCATTGATGTAATCTAAGGCAGGGGTAATATTGCCAGTCAGAAAGCCAACAGGGTTATTAATTTCGTGAGCAACTCCAGCCACTAGATTCCCCAATGCTGACATCTTTTCACTTTGAACTATTTTGAGTTGTGCTTGTTTTAGATTGGTTAATGATTGTTGTGCTGCTTGATACAAACGGGCATTTTCTAAGGAAATAGCAGCTTGAGAAGCCAGCATATTTAGCACTTCAATGCGTCCGCTCGTAAACGCACCCACTGTCAGGTTATTTTCCAAGTATAAAACTCCAATCAATAATCCTTGATTCAGAATGGGACTACAAAGAACACTTGTCGGCTGGTTTTTTTGGATGTAAATATCGCCTACAAAATGGGGTTCTACCCTCGCATCAACTAATACTAAAGGTTTCAAATTCCGCTTGACACTATTCACCAAACTAATCGGCACATCCCAGCTTGATTCTAAAGGTATTGATGGTAATAGTTGCGGTAATTGTCCCTCTTCTACAAGAGCTACTACTTTTAAGTCAAGATCTTGTTTGAGGAGTAAGACACACTTATCGGCTCCAGCATTAGCAATTACTATTTTTAGGAGAGTAGTTAGGAGTTGATCGAGTTCAATTTCCCCAGAAATCGCTTGAGAGGCTTTGAGCAAAGTTGCCAAATCTAGTGCTTCAGAGATGCTGGTAGAGGTGTGAGTAGAAGTAATCGTTCCCCGTGCGATCGTTTCCTTGAAGGAGTCAGCAGCGTGAGGTTGCTGAAGGATGGGGACGAGGAGTTGAGGATAACGTTTTTCTAAATCCTCTACTTTAGCTTTGGCTCCCCAATGGGCATAACAATAATACGCTTCAATCATGTAGGCTTGAGCTACTTTTTCTTTGCCCCATTCTAGGTAGAATTTGGCTGCGAGTTCGTTGGCGAGGGCTTCTTCGTTGAGGAATAGATTTTCTTTAGCGAGGGAGATCGCGCGATCGTACAAGTCTATAGCATCGGCTTTATTACCCAAAACCCGAGATTTTTCGGCTTCAATTAAATACCATTTATGCAAATGATTCATGGGCGCATTTTTCGCCCACTGTTGCAGAATCGTTTGATGAGTTTCCGCTAGGGCGAGGATTTCTGATTGCTCTGGCTCTGGCTTTGTGGGGAAGATTGCCAAGTACGTCAAAGCGGCATAAAAATGAAAAATTGGAACTTGAATTAATCCCGATATTGCCATCAAATACGGCTTCGCTTGGAGAATATAGTCGAGGGCAGCGGTGTTGTTGCCCGATGAGTAGGCAAGCAGCAGTTTATAAACATAAGTCTTGGCGATCGCCGTGAGTTCATTATTCTGATGATGCTTAGGAAGCATCACCGTTTCATCGTAAGCAGTACCGATTAAGCAATCCGAGAGAATACCGACTTTCCTCAAGTTATTCACCGTCTGCTGCATCATCTCCAAATAATCTCGAGCCGAATATTGTTTGGCCTGTGTCATCACAGCACTGTAACTGGCTATTTCGGTTTCCCAAGTGTCCAGTTCCACCCCACCAAAAAATTTGGATTCGAGATAATTGAGTATGCTATAGCCCGATTGTAGAAAATCCCCGGTTTCCATCGCAGCCGTATAGCTACCTTTCAGCGTCGGTATTGTTGCCCCGATCGCTTCTTGGCGATGCTGAATAAAGCTTCCAAAAAAAGCGGGAATTGTCGCTTTCAGTGCGGGGATATTGAAGCGATCAAGCAAATTCATCGCCAGTTTACCAAAACCATAGCCCATTTCTACCTCTCCTAAAAAGGCACATAGCACCATGCCGTGAATCGCATACCCCACCGTCGATGCGGGTGCATTTCCAAATTCGATCGATAAACTCACCATCATCGAGCTAAGGATGGGTAGCAATCCCGGCATTCCTAGAAAAACGGGCGGAAATAAGGTTCCCAATAGTTGGATTGCTGCCTGAGTTTTGGCATCGGCCATCACTGGCAGGTCAACCAGTTCTTCAATCCGTTTGCCACTTTGTTGGTTAGCAAGATTTTGTAGGACTTTGCTAATCTTAGTTTCGTCAGGTTCGGTGGGGAGTTCAACCCCCAATTGTAAGAGTGCATCTCTCGCGACCGCGATCGCTTCTAACATCTGGCTCTGGGCTGTCAGTGCGGCGATTTGAATTTCGTAAATTTTAACTTTGTCTAAAATCGTCCGAGCTTTTTGCAACACCCGTTCTGCCAGTTGTTCCATGCCATCAAAGTCAGCATTCAAATAAGCCGCTTCGGTTGCAGCAACATAGAGATTCAGGGTCAATTCATGCTGACTCTGCCAGCAGTTGGCTGTTAGTAGCTCAATCCCAGTTTGTAGATAGATCCTTGCTGCAGCGTAGGCGGTGGAGCTTCTGGCTTTACTTCCGGCTTTTAAGTTCAGTTGAGCTAAGGCTTCTCGTTCGCTCGGTTGGCTAATTAACTCAATTCCTCGATTCAAATGCCCGATCATATCAAACAGTTTTTCTTCTTGCTCTATTTTTGAACAATTTTGCTGAAGTAATTGTCCGATTTTGAGATGAGTTGCTTTTTTCTGCGAATCAATAATTAACGAATATGCGGCTTGCTGGACGCGATCGTGTAAAAATCGATAAGTGGGATTAGCTGAAGCCTTTACAACTTCATCACTCTCCGATTCCGTAAAGAACTTATAGATTTTGCTCGTGGGAATTACCAAACCTTCCTGCATTACTTTCCATAAAGCCGTAGCCGTCATTGCAGCAGATTGCTCACTGACAATTACTAACGTATTCAAATCAAACTGTGCCCCAATACAAGCGGCTAATTTGAGAACATCCTGAGTTTCTCTGGGCAACTTCTGCAATTGCAATGCCATGAACTCCACCACATCATCGGTGATCGCCAAAGATTTTACTTTGGCAATATCGCACTGCCACCCCCCTTGACTTCCCCCCTTACCAAGGGGGGACTGAGGGGGGTTAAAGCTAATTAGCTGATCGTCATGTAATGCCTTGAGAAACTGAGTGGCAAAGAAAGGATTTCCCTGGGTTTTTTGATATACTAACTTTGTCAAAGGTTGTGCAAGGGATGATTCGCAATTCAGCGTATCTGCCACCAACAAATTCAGCTCTGCTTCGCTTAACGGTGACAAAGTAATTGTATTCACCGTTGCCCCAGTTTTGTGAATCTCATCCACTGTCAACATAAATGGATGTACAGGGGAGACTTCGTTATCTCGATAAGCACCTAATATCAATAAATGTCCAGTATCTTGCATCAACAGTTTTAGCAAATTCAGTGAGGCTGAATCTGACCATTGCAAGTCATCCAAAAAAATCACTAAAGGATGTTCTTTACTGGTGAAAACTTGCACAAACTTTTGAAACAACAAATTAAAGCGATTTTGGGCGGCACTTCCTGATAATTCTGGTGTAGCAGGCTGTTTACCGATGATATTTTCTAACTCAGGAATCACGTCAATCAAGACTTGTCCATTGTCTCCCACGGCTGCTAAAATCTGGTGTTTCCAGGTTTGCAGTTGGGTATCCGATTCTGATAATAATTGCCCGATTAAGTCGCGGAAGGCTTGAACAAATGCCGAAAAGGGAATATTTCGCTGAAATTGGTCATATTTGCCTTTGATAAAATAACCGCGCTGACGAACAATTGGTTTATGAACTTCATTGACAACTGCTGTTTTGCCAATGCCAGAAAAACCCGCCACTAGCATCATTTCTGTTACTCCCAGGCTGACTCGTTCAAAGGCAGCTAATAGGTGAGCAACTTCTTTTTCTCTACCGTAGAGCTTTTCGGGGATAGTAAAGCGATCGCTAATATCTCGCTTTCCAAGTTCAAAAGGTTCTATTTTGCCTGTTGTTTGTAACTGTTCTAAACAAATCTCTAAATCGTGCTTCAGTCCCAACGCACTCTGATAGCGATTTTCGGCATTCTTCGCCATCAGTTTCATGACAATTTGTGATAAAATTATGGGGATTTTTGGATTAATTTGAGAGAGCGGTATCGACTGTTTGGCGAGATGACAATGCACCAATTCCATCGGGTCATCTGAGACGAATGGTAACTTCCCAGTCAACAATTCATAGAAGGTAACACCGAGGGAATAAAAGTCACTACGGTAGTCAATGCCGCGATTCATTCTTCCGGTTTGTTCTGGTGAAAGATAGGCTAATGTTCCTTCTAAGATATTGGGATTCTGGATTTCTTGGGTTTCTCTCGGCAGTAGTGAGGCGATACTAAAATCAATTAATTTGACTTGTTTTGTTTCTGGATTAATTAAAATATTGGCGGGTTTGATGTCTTTGTGAATGACTCGGTTTTGGTAGAGATAGTCGAGAATGTCAGCCAGTTGCAGAGCTAGGTTGAGAAATTCTTTTAAAGATAAAAAGTTAGAGGGTTGCTTTTCATTTGTTGCTGTTTTGAGATAAGTAGATAGGGAGATTCCGCCAAAGTCTTCCATGACAAGGGCATAGCTATTGTGGTATACTTCCAGGGTCAGAGGTTTGATAATGCTGGGGATGTCGAGATTTTTGGCAATGGTGTACTGGTTGCGAAACTGGACGAGTTCGTTGAAGTTGGGGTATTCGTTCCGCAGTATTTTGATGACGACTGGGTATTTGTCACTGGTACGGATGCCTCGATAGACTAGGGTGCGTGTACCTCCGTAAAGTTGCTCTGTTATTTGATAACCGGATAAATTGGCGATCGCATCCATAACTCGTTGATCCTCTGTTAGAAAACACTTGAATTAGAACATTCCATTTCATTCTATTGTATTTTTTGGTGCTATGTATAGTATGATCGCGTAAGTTGTGATGGTATCAGAAAACAAGAATCTGTAATTCAGGACTTATGCAGCTATTGTTTGTCATGCTGAACAAACGAAATGTAGTGAAGTATCTCAAAGATCCTTCGCTACACTCAGGATGACCTAATTTCGTGGAGCGTGCGTAAGTCCTATAATTTTTCACCGCAGATGCACAAAAATATACGCAGATAAGATCTACTATATCTGCGTATATTTGCGTATATCTGCGGTTTTATTCTGCTTTATTCCCCGTAGTGGCCCCCAGCAACTTTACCCCGAAACACAACGTAATTGTAGATGTTGTAGAAAATCATAATCGGGATCAGAAAGCCAATGAACACAATCATAAATACCAGGGCGCTGGGCGAAGCTGCGGCTTGGTAAATCGTGACTTGCGAGGGAATAATGTAGGGAAAAACAATCAATCCCAAGCCGATGAAAGTGAGCAAGAAAATCAAAATTGTCCAGACAAACGGCGTGCGTTCTTCTTGGCGATCGAGACTTCTAAGCAACAGTCCAATTAACAGCACTCCCAGCAAAGGAATCGCGGCAAAGACATAAACTAGCGGTTTCTCGAACAACCTGGATCTAGCACTTTCGTAAAAAATCGGAGTGGCGATCGTAATTAAGATTGCTCCAATTAACGTCGTCACCGCCGCAATTTTAGCCGTGCGATAGTGAGTTGTCTGTAGTTCCCCCTGAGTCTTCATAATCAGATAGGTTGAACCAATCAAAACGTAACCTTGAACTAGCGTCAAAGCAACTAATATCGATCGCCAATCCAGCCAATCCCAAGTAGTACCGACAAAGTGACCCGCTTCGTCAACCGCAATACCTTCGAGTACGGCACCGAGGGCTAAACCTTGAGCTAAAGCAGCCAAGAAACTGCCGACACCAAAGGCATAATTCCAAAATAACTTCCGGTTAGAATGCTCGCGAAACTCAAATGCTACTGCCCGAAAGATTAAGCCAAAAAGCATCATCATAATCGGGATATACAAGGCAGTTAAAATCGTGCCATAAGCGAGGGGAAATGCGCCAAATAAAGCGCCTCCCATCAACACTAACCAAGTTTCGTTAGCATCCCAAACATTGCCCAAACTGGTCATTAAAATGCCCCTGCGTTCGTCGTTTGAGGCAGTCAGAGACAGGATTCCTACGCCTAAGTCAAAACCGTCTAGCATGACGTAGAGCAAGAGAAACAAAGCCAAAATCACGAACCAAACTTGCGGGAGAAAATGCTCCAAAGCTTGCATAAAATCTCCTATTGTTGTGCTTCGGCGGGACGGCGATCGGGAATGTGTTCTGCGGGTTCAATTTCGATGGCTGGTTGATTGTCTAAACCTGGAATCGGCAGATTTAAATTAGGGCCTTTGCGGATAATGCGGCTGCCAAAATACAAGGCGCAAAAAAACAAAAAGCTGTAAATAACTGCAAAGAAACTGAGGGAAGTTAAAACATTGCTAGCGGGGATGTTTGACACCGCGTCAGCCGTGCGAATTTGCCCGTATAAAACCCAGGGCTGTCTGCCGACACAGCGCACAATCCAACCCGATTCTACAGCAATATATCCCAGGGGCGCTGCTAATATCCAAGCGCGCATCAGCCAAGTTTGTTGAGCAATGTTTTCAGCAGAAAGTTTGCCTCGCATCCACTGAATTATACTGAACAGCATCAATCCTACAAAGAAGAATCCAATGCCGGACATGATGCGGAAAGAATAGTAGATTAAACCGACCATTCTGGGTCGATCTTCTGGTTTCCATTCTTTTAATCCGAGGACTGGTTCGGAGAGTTTTTGTTTGAATTCTAGAACGTATCCTAAGCCATTAGGTACGGTGATTTCCCAGTCGTTTTTTTGGGCTTTTTCATTAGGTAAAGCCATTAAAGTCCAATCGGCTGAACTTCCCGCTGGGGAGGTTTCCCATTTAGCTTCGATTGCTGCTAATTTGGTCGGCTGATAGTGATAGACTTGTTCGGCGCTCAAATGTCCGATGAATATCTGCAAAGGTGCAACTGCGATCGCCGTCGCTATGGCAATCTTTAAAGACTTGGAAAAAAAGGCTTCGTTGCGCTTATTAAGAATGTACCAAGCGCTAATTCCGCCAATGACAAATAGCGAGGTTTCCCATGTTGCAAAAAACATATGGAGAATGCTCTTTAATGCAAACGGGTTCATAATTGCTTGAAAGTAGTCGCTGACAATAAACTTGCCATTGACCATTTCTCCGCCGGCGGGAGTTTGCAGCCAAGAGTTAGCGACTAGAATCCAGACGGTTGATAGGTTTGCGCCGAAGGCTACCATGATTGTAGCGAAATAATGGACGATCGGGTGAACGCGGCCCCAACCGAAGAGCATAATTCCTAAAAAGCCGGCTTCTAGCATAAATGCCATTGAAGCTTCAAACCCTAAAATGCTGCCAAAAAAGTCACCAACTGCTTCGGAAAATGGTGCCCAGTTTGTGCCAAATTGAAATTCCATTGGAATGCCGGAAGCTACCCCAATGCCGAAGTTTAGGACATAAAGTTTAGACCAAAAACGAGCATGGCGGTAATAGTCAGGATTGCGAGTTTTCAGCCACATTCCTTCAATAATTACCAGATAAATTCCCATTCCAGTAGTCAAAACTGGCCAGAGCATATGGAATATGGCGGTTAGCGCAAATTGCATCCGCGATAGGGCGACGGTGTTAGATAAGATATCCATGTTTTGTATCCTTTAGTCAGTTCAAGAGAGATTCGTTTGCACATCAAGAATTGACATTGATTCTAATATAATCTAAAATTTAGTGACAATTTGTAGCTCAAGCAACTTTTAATGTTTTATACAGATTTGATCGGAATGATTTAACCGCAGAGAGCGCAGAGAACGCAGAGAAAGAGAAGAGAGTATATGATATTACCTAACTTTGGGTGGGCGCTGGTTTAGGAGTTTGTGGGTTTTAGGCTATTATTTTCGGTGAACCCGCCCCTACAAGATTGATCGGGACTTACGCATTGCAAGGTAATTCTGTCATTCTGAGGGTCGCGAAGAATCTCAAACCCTCGCAAAACCGCCCTTGAGTGCGTAAGTCCTATTTATGTTTATTGACTGGAGATGATCTTACCGAACTGTGACTGTATAAGTCAGTTTAAAGGGTTTAAAATTAGTTGCTACTTTTGCCTCGCCACTGAGTTCTAATTCATAAATTCCAGCCTTGGGAAATACAATATCAGCTCCGGGAATGCCTTTGTAGCGCTCGGCAGATACTGCTTTTAAAGGTGGTTCAATCAGCGCTGTATCCCCCTCTTTATAACCTTTGGGATAGACCTCTAACTTGCAATTACACTGCTCTAATGGGATAATTTGACCGCCCCTGCGAGTCAGTGCAAACCAGACTCTCGCAGTCTCTCCGGCGCGGGGATTGTGATTGGGTTCTAGGTGAAAGGTAGCGGCGACATCTCCCACTACTTCGACTTCGTGGGCTAAAACTGAAGTTGAGTTGAACGACGGTATGGGAAATATTCCTGCTTCTATTAGCAATCCTAATAAAACTAACAATCCTAAACTTTTACTTTTGTTTGACAGGGGAAACATAGAAATTATCCAGTGATAAAAGTGACCAAAATAAGCGCGATCGCAGAAACATAACTAACAGCGTAACCACCGCTAACAGGGCTGTCAACATTTGATTGTGCAATTTCCATTCAAAACCGCCGAGATAGCGAGAACCGATGAGTGCAGTGTGCAGGTTGCACAGCAAAAAAGCGGGAACACTTAACAGGTGAATTTGCCGCCACCGCTTCCCTAAATATTCTTGAATGCGATCGCAACTTGTAACCGCCGCCGGTATCATCAACAGTAGCGCCACTATCCCAGCTATCATCCCTAATTGATGCTGCGGCAACATAAAAGATAGCGCGTCAAAATTCCATTGCAGTGTATGATCTAGCATATGAAATGTGTGTGCAAGGGCGATCGCAAACCCTCCGACACCCAAAGCCCGACGGTAGCGCAACAGTTGCGGTAAAAACTGACTAATTGGACGCGCAATCAGTGCTAGCATCAAGCATAGTAGGGATGCGTGGCCGGTCAAATCAACCATTTCATCGGTTCGCAGTAGAGTAATCATGCCGATCGCAATTGTCACCCAACCACCCGCGCGAAAAAGTTGACTACGTTTGTCAGCGCTTAATCTACCAGCAAAAAACCCCACTCCCAGCATAGTTGGTAGTGTACCCATTCCAAATGCAAACATCGTTGCCGCACCCAAAATTGGGTTTCCGGTTTCCGCTGCTTTAATTTGCGCTACATACAGGAAACCGCAGGGAATTAAACCCCAAAGCAAACCCAAAGCTACTGGTATCCACCAACTTTTTTTAGTTGAAATCTTAGTCATTGCATTGCCGATGCGATCGTGCGAAACTGGATGCAGCAATGGCAAACGCGGCAACAAATCTGGTTTAATTTGTATTAATCCAAACCAAACCAGCATCGTACCAGTCAGAATTGCGATCGCCCGTCGCCATCCGCTACCAGTACCAGCCATTTGTCCGCCAGCAATTAATACCGAACCCACTCCGCCAATTGCAGCACCAACTAAGGCATAAGCAACAATTCTTCCCAAGTTTAATAGCAAATGAAAGCGGAAAGAAGCTAATTTATCTTTACCCGCAGCCGACAGGGAAAACGCCACTGTCAGCGGGCCGCACATTCCCGCGCAGTGTCCGAAACTGCCGAGAAATCCTAAAGTGCTGATTAGTAGTAATTCTAGCATTTTGAGTTAGTAGTCAGCAGTCATTAGTCCTTAGTTTTTTTTACTGCCGATCGGTGATCGATGATTGCTGAATATAATGACTGTCGGCTATCCTTTTTGTCAAAAGACAGCCTGTCATATCAAATCCGTTGACATCGGAATTATTCATCTCTCTCTTCTGGAGACTCTGTGGACTCTGTGGCCTAGAAAGGTTTAATCATTCCGAAAAAACCCTAGACGGTATCACAATCAACAATCAACAACGTTGCTCTGAGCGAAGCCGAAGGATCAACCATTCCGGTGTTACCGGAATTGAGATCAAACTTATCTCAATCAGAGGCGCGGGTTTATTTATCCCCTGAATTAGTTACAAATATTTCTCGTGAAACCCGCCCCTACAGACAACTGACTAATAACTACTTTTGTTCTGGATGCACCGCCGCCGGCGATGCCGCTCCCATTTGATTGACAGTAGCAATTAGCTGATAAAGCCGCCCCAAATCTCGCTGGTTGAAATGCAAAATCAGGCGTGACAAATCGAAAGTTTTATCTCCCACTTCTGCGGGTAAAGCTTGAGTTTTTTCAATTTTTCCCTTGACTAAAATATCGCTGAAATCAGCATTTAGCCGATCGACATTAGCATCAGAAAGTTCAGACTTCAAGCGAATTACCAGTTTTTCATCCACATAGCGACAGGAGTGATAAACTAGATAAAAACTCGCGATCGCCTCGCAGGCCTCCTCCACACTGTCAGTAATCGTATATAGACTGCGATCGTCAGCAGAAATCAAACCCCTACCCCGCAATTGTTTTTGCACAAAAGCATTCCAATCGTGCCAATAATCTCCCCCTGGTTGATCGATTAACACCAGAGGAGCGGGCCCAAACTTGCCCGTTTGAGTCAAAGTCAGACACTCAAAAGCCTCGTCCAAAGTGCCAAAACCGCCGGGAAACAGAGCCAAAGCATCGCTTTCCCGCAGAAAAAATAACTTGCGAGTGAAAAAATATTTAAAATTGAGCAACTTGCGATCGCCCGCAATGAAAGGATTAGAATTTTGCTCGAAAGGCAATTGAATATTCAGTCCAAAAGAATGTTCAGCAGTCGCGCCCTCATTCCCCGCTTGCATGATCCCGCCGCCGCCACCAGTAATCACCATAAACCCCTGCTGGGTAATGGCTCTAGCCAAATCTTTGGCCATCTGATATTCTGGCGATTCCGGGGACACCCTCGCCGAACCAAAAATCACAATTTTACGAAGGTGACGGTAAGGATAAAACATCTTGAAAGCATTTTCCATATCTCGCAGAGATGCCGAGATAATTTTCCAGTCTAGGCGATCGATCTCCTCTCCGGCTATCCGCATGATCGTCGAGAGCGATCGTCCGATCCATTCTTCGTGCTTCAACATTGGCAAGTCATTAATCAAATCTATCACCTCAGCGTGGAGGGATTCAAAAGCTTGACCAGACGGAGAAGGAATCATGAATTTTTCCGCAACGGTAACAATTTGTAGCTAGAAAAAATTAAGGGGCAAGGCAAAATTATCAGCCCTTAGCTACCAGCAAATTGCCCAGCTGGCGACTAACGACTTTTTCAGTAGCCTTACCCCCGTCTGCTAAGCGAGTTAGCATCCTCGCAGCCCCAAAAAAACAGCGCACAACTGCGAGCAGTTGCGTTAAATGTACTTTTCCAAAGTGTTGGAAAGAGTAGTTTTCGGAACCGCCCCAACCACCATATCCACCTGTTTGCCACCCTTAAATATCATCAGCGTCGGAATGCTGCGGATACCGTATTGACTAGCCACATTAGGATTCTCGTCGGTATTAACTTTTACTACCTTCACCTGCCCTTCATATTGCACGGCAATTTCCTCTACCACAGGTGCCACCATCCGGCAGGGCCCGCACCAGGGAGCCCAAAAATCCACTAGAACTGGAACTTCGCTATCGAGCACTTCCTGCTTAAAGGTAGAGTCGGTTACTTGCGCGGCTGCTGACATCCCTAGCCATCCTTGTAAATACTATTTCTCAAACCACAAGTTTAGCAAAAAGTGTGATCACTCGTGCTAAATATTTTAGAAGGAAGAGGGAAGAAGGAATAGGGAAGAAGGAAGGCACTCTGAGAGTGATTTTGACACGGATACACCGATTAATGATTGAGCGTGAATCAAAAGTCAGGAATCAGGAGTCAGAGGGAAGAGAGAAGAGGGCTGCCTTCGCTAGAAAGCAGAGGGTTGTCGATCGACTTTTCTGGTCGCTAAAAGCCTCAAACCCTTACTAGACAAGTAAAAACTAGATTTTCGGTACAAAAGGAACCGCCCGAACAATAGTCCGGGCGGAGTGTGGTGTGAGGAGTGAACGGAAACTTGTGTCTCCGCTTACTCTATTGTGACATCTCCTTCTCGATAATTCCACAACGTTATGTAAACTTCGAGACTATTTAACAATTTTTGTCAAGGATCCCTGGAACCTTTTAGGTAAATCTACTTGCCCATGCCCAACTGCTGAGCTTTTTGATAGACTTTACCCTCCGTCAGCAGAGAAGGAGCAATCACCACTTCCACTTGCTGCATCTCCTTAAGATCCTTAGCACCCAGCGTGCCCATGCTCGTTTTCAGAGCTCCGAGCAAATTGTGAGTACCGTCGTCTAGCAGCGCGGGCCCCCGGAGAATCTGCTCCAAAGTACCGGTTGTCCCCACGCGAATCCGAGTGCCGCGAGGCAAAACCGGGCTAGGAGTCGCCATTCCCCAGTGGAACCCGAGGCCGGGGGCTTCTGTCGCCCTGGCGAAGGGCGAACCAATCATCACCCCATCAGCGCCACAGGCAATGCACTTACAGATATCGCCGCCAGTAATTAAACCGCCGTCAGCAATCACCGAGACGTATTTGCCTGTTTCGCGATAGTATTCGTCCCGCGCTGCGGCACAGTCTGCTACTGCTGTCGCTTGGGGAACGCCGACACCCAATACGCCGCGGGAAGTGCAAGCAGCCCCCGGCCCGATGCCCACGAGGATGCCAGCAGCGCCAGTTTTCATTAAATTCAAGGCGACTTCGTAGGTGACGCAGTTGCCCAAAATTACTGGTATCGGCATCTCTTGACAAAATTGGGTTAAGTCTAGAGACGTTACCGATTCTGGAGAAAGGAAAGCAGTTGAGACTACAGTTGCTTGCACAAAAAATAGATCGGCTCCTGCTGCTGCAACTGTTAAGCCATATTTGCTCGCGCCGGCGGGGGTAGCGCTGACGGCGGCAATCCCTCCTCCATCTTTAATTTCTTTAATTCGCTGACCGATTAATTCTGGCTTGATGGGTTCGGCATAGAGTTGCTGCATCAGGGAGACAAATTCGTGGTTCCCGACAGAAGCGATGCGCTCTAATATTGGTTGGGGATCTGTATAGCGGGTGTAAATGCCTTCTAGGTTGAGGACACCCATTGCTCCCAATTCCGACAGCAAAACGGCCATGCGGACATCGACTACTCCATCCATTGCGCTGGCGATGATCGGGATTTCTCGATCAATCCCGCCAATCTGCCACCGGGTGTCTGCCAAACTCGGATCGAGGGTGCGCTGTCCGGGAACGAGCGCGATTTCATCTATGCCGTAAGCTCGGCGAGCACTTTTGCCCCGCCCAATTTCAATATTCACGCTGTTTCACTTCCACAATGTATGTGACATACCTACCGATAAATCGGGGGCTTCCTGATTCATCCGCCGATGCCTCTACCAGACAATTCTAGTTTTGGTCTTACTCAGCGTCCACAGGCAGACTCCCTGTGTCCCAAGGAGTATTACTTTACGTCCTACTAGCCATGCCTATCAATTTCGAGGCGGTGGGCCTTGGGCTTTCCTAGTCTGGGCCGAGTACATACTTTATACGAATGTGTGGCCTCTTAGTCGGCTAGGTGGGTCATCAACAAAATATATTATATCGTGCTGTGCGTTTTTTTGTTAGTCCTCATTCATCCCACCGACTTGTCGGGGGACTTCTGACGACATTAAGTTAAATTAGATTGACACTCCTCTGCCTGAAGGCGAGAGGATTCTTGGAGCGACGATCTACCTTTAAATTGTCTATCCTTTCGGCATTGCTTAAACCTGAATCCCGGTCGATTGACCCAAGATTCGAGCCTAATTTAGACAACCCCAGAGGGCTGATCTCCCCAAGCTAAGTGAGAATCACTTCTCTTGTTCCCCTGTGCCCCACGGTACAACTAATTAATAATGCTGGTTTTTCTGGGATTGGGTGCGCGGTGGTTACCCTAGCTTTGATTTTGTGGTGTTCGCTACCCACGAGACATTATTGTTTTCTAGCCAGTCGTTTTGGGGTTGATTATCCAATCGATGCTCGCGGTTATACTACCTGTATCTATGTCTAGAGTACCACCTTTCTCAAGAAACTCTGGGAAAATGCGAATCCAAGCCGTCAAGCGAAGGATGGGGCTTTAAACCCAATTTTTCGGTAATAAAATCGTAGCCTGCCCGCAGGTAGCGATCGCGCGAATCAGTTGAAAAAAGCTCGATCTAGATGATAATTCTATGAAATCCAATAGCGTACTCTTCCTCAGCAATGGCCACGGCGAAGACGCGATTAGCTGTCAAATTCTCCAAGCTTTGAAAGCATCTTCCTCGGATGTCGATGTGGCGGCGATGCCGATTGTCGGTGATGGGGCTGCTTACGGGCGATCGGGCGTACCGATGATTGGGCCCACCAGTAAAATGCCCTCTGGCGGCGTTTTTTACATGAATCCCCTGTTTTTGCTCAAAGATCTTGAGGCGGGGCTGATTGCTTTGACTTGGCAGCAATTGCGGGCTGTTTGCAGGCATTCGCGCCACTGCGATTTAGTTGTGGCGACTGGGGATATTGTAGCTGCGGCGATCGCTCATTTGACCGATCGCCCCTATATAATTTTTCTGTCGGCTCATTCTAGTTATTATGAAGGTCGAGTCAATTTAGGTTTAGTCTTGTGGAAATTGCTTTCCTCGCCTCGATGTCTGGCAGTATTTACTAGAGATGCCTTGACTGCTGCTGACTTAAATCAACAGGGTTTCAAGAAAGCTCAGTTTGTCGGAACTCCTGTCATGGACAACCTAAATTATACTGGCAAAGATTTGCCATTAATCCCCGGAGTTCGGACGATCGCCCTCCTCCCCGGTTCTCGCCTCCCGGAAGCTAACCACAATCTAATTCTGCTGCTGAAATTGGTCAAAGAAATTGCGGCTGTCTCTGCTATACCCTGGCAGTTTCGCGCTGCTTTAGTGCCAAGTTTGATGCCAGAATTAGATGATATTGCCGCGCAATCTGGCTGGCAAAACCAATCGGGAAAGCTAATTCTTCAAGGCATAAAACAGTCTTTTTGTCAACAGCAATTAGCCGTTGAGGTACTTTGCTATTCCGATGCTTTTGCCGATATTTTGCAGCAATCTAGTTTAGTAATTGGCATGACAGGAACTGCTGTAGAACAAGCCGTTGGCTTGGGAAAACCTGTAATTGCCGTACCGGGAAACGGCCCATCTTTTACCTATAGATTTGCTGAAGCTCAACACAGACTTTTAGGTAATTCTGTACAGGTAATTGGCACAAAACCAGCAAATAATGATATTATTAAACAAGCTGCTTTAGCGCTAGATCGAACTTTGCAAGATGATAATTATTTAGCAAGTTGCGTGAAAAATGGCTTAGAAAGAATGGGGCGATCGGGCGCTAGCATCAAGATTGCTGATTACTTGGTCAACAATCTTTGATCTAACAGGACTTACGCAAAGCCTATGTGTCATTCTGAGCGAAGCGAAGAATCTCGCTCGATTCCCTCGAACGCAGGGCAACGCTTGCGAATGACAGAATTACCTTGAAATGCGTCCAGGAATGTCTAATTTAAAAACGCGATCGCTGTTAGATACCCGACTTCTTTAAGAAGTCGGGTATCTGTTCTGTTTTTTAGGTTGGTCTACTTATTAATTTTTTAGCAACTCAGAAACAGTTTTAAATGCGTAACCTTTCGACTGCAAAGTCTTGACAATCATGTCAGTTGCTGCTACCGTTTTAGAGCGATCGCCCCCGCCGTCATGCATCACCACAATCGAACCCGATCGCACATTGTCAATCACCCGATTTGCAATATCTTCCGCCGAGTGTGTTTTTTCATAATCTTGCGAATCCACATCCCACATAATCAGTTTTTTGTGCATTTGCGACAGCAAATAAGGCAAAACCACAAATCTCCGACCCCAAGGCGGCCGAAAACTGATACTATCCTGCTTAACGCCCAATTCCAGCAAAAGTTTGTCCGTTTTTGCAATTTCCGACAACAAAAACTCGCGGGGTTTAAACATCATATCTTTGTGAGAGTAGGAATGGTTTCCCAACTCATTTCCCCTTGCAATAATCATCGGCACGATTTCTGGATGTTTCTCAATATTGCGGCCAATTTCAAAAAAAGTTGCTTTAACTTGGTAGCGATCTAAAACATCTAAAAGCTGATTTGTATAGGGAGGATAGGGGCCGTCATCGTAGGTAATCGCCACAACTTTCTCTCGAATATCAGCGCGGTTAAAACCTAAAACATTGTGAAATTTAGTAACTCTTATCAACAGCGATACTGCGAAAAACAACGCTATTGTGACAAGGAGAAACTTTTGTAAATTTTTACCGATTCGCATAGTTGCACGCACTGGGTAAGTCCTATTGATGTCAGATTATAGCACGATCTGGGGCAGATTAGTCTTGACATTCTCCTAAGAAAAATGTTAGACTCGTAAGAGATCTTACCTACTCATAATTCGACCTTTTAGACTAGAGACAAAAAAAAGCTGTAGTTCACAAGTACGAAAGCGAACTCCATTATGATTTCACTGCCAGATATCACAATTGTCAGCCAAATTTACGAAAGTGCTAATTCACTCGTATACCGAGGCATCCTTAACAAAAATCAGCAACCTGTGATTTTGAAACTCCTCAAACAGGATTATCCGAACCCAGCCGAACTCTACCGCTATCAGCAGGAATACGAAATCACTTGCCGTCTTAATTTCAAGGGAACGATTAAAGCCTACGAACTGCGAAAATATCAGAACACACAAGTTATGTTGTTGGAGGATTTTGGCGGAGAGTCATTAAAAAATCTGCTGGAACGTCGTACATTTTCAGTATCAGAATTTCTCCACCTTGCCATCCAAATTACACAGGCTTTAGGCAAAGTTCATCAAAACAAAGTCATTCACAAAGATCTCAATTCATCTAACATTGTCTTGAATCCTCAAACCGGACAATTAAAAATCATTGACTTTGGCTTATCTACCATCCTATCCCAAGAGAATCCCAGCCTCAAAAGTCCTAATCTTCTAGAAGGAACATTAGCTTATATTTCCCCCGAACAAACAGGACGGATGAATCGAGTAATCGACTACCGCACCGATTTCTATTCCCTTGGCGTTACTTTCTATGAACTGCTAACCAACCAGTTGCCTTTTGCATCCGTTGATGCCCTTGAATTAGTCCATTGCCATATTGCCAAACAACCGATTCCGCCTCATGAAATCAATCCAGAAATTCCCTTGAATGTCTCAGAAATTGTCATGAAGTTAATGGCAAAAACGGCGGAAGATAGATATCAGAGTGCTTGGGGAATCAAGGCAGATTTAAAAACTTGTCTCGCTCAATCTAGAACTGGTGAAATTAAAGCTTTTTCCTTGGGATACCAAGACATTTATCCTCAATTACAACTCCCTCAAAAACTGTACGGGAGAGAATCACAGATTGAGTCATTATTGGCTGCATTTGTTCGCGTAGCTTCGGGAGAAGAGAAACAAGTAGAGGCGAGTAAGCTAACGACAACTCAGTCACAACACAGGACTTACGCATTGGAAGACAATTCTGTCATTCTGAGGGTCGCGAAGAATCTCAAACCTTTGGAACAGCGTCAAGAATGCGTAAGTCCTGAACATTGTCCCGTACAGTTACAAGGACAAACTGAACTCATGCTAATTTCTGGATACTCTGGTATTGGAAAATCAGCTTTAGTTCAGGAATTGTACAAGCTCATTACTCAAAAAAGCGGCTACTTTATAGCAGGGAAATTTGACCAGTTGCAACGCGATATTCCCTATCAAGCTTTAGTCGCAGCCTTCCAAGAATTGGTGCGGCAATTGCTCACCGAAACTCAACCCCAATTACAACAGTGGCAAGAGCAGATTCAACGCGCATTAGGCAGCAACGGACAAATTATTATTGATGTTATTCCCGAAGTTGAACTGATTATTGGCAAACAGAATCCCGTCCCAGAATTGCCGCCAACAGAAGCACAAAATCGGTTTAATTTAGCTTTTCAAAACTTGATTCATGTCTTTTGTCAAAAAGAGCATCCTCTCGTCTTATTTCTAGACGACCTTCAATGGACAGACAGCGCTACGCTGCAATTGCTCCAGTTGATAATGACCGATTTTACTACTCAATATCTGTTTGTAATCGGAGCTTATCGAGATAACGAAGTCACTGCAACTCATCCTGCAATGCTGACTTTATCTGAGATGAAAAAGCGGGGAGTAGTAATTAATCATCTCTCCCTTTCACCCCTAAATTTAAACCAGGTTAATGAATTCATTGCGGATACGCTGAAAACCGATCGCATCCAGGCGCAAAGATTAGCCGATTTGGTTTGGCAAAAAACACAGGGAAATCCGTTTTTTATCAAAGAGTTTCTCAAGTCACTTTATACAGAGCAATTGCTGAAATTTGATACTAATGCTGGGGCTTGGGATTGGGATTTAGAGCAAATTATAACTAGGAATATTACTGATAACGTTGTTGAGTTCATGGCAGATAAAATTCAAACCTTATCAGAGTCAGCACAAAAAGTTTTACGATTAGCCGCTTGTATTGGCAACCAATTTGATTTACCAACCCTTTCAATTATTAATGAAACTTCTCAAAAAGCAGCGGCAAATGAATTGTGGGATGCCATTCAATCGGGATTGATATTACCCCTTGGGGATGATTACAAATTCCTGAAAACAAACCGAGAGGCGAAGGACTTAAAAATTACTTATAAATTTGCTCACGATCGCATTCAGCAAGCAGCCTATTCCCTAATTCCCCCAGACGATAAGCAAGCAGTTCACTGGAAAGTCGGGCAACTGTTGTTACAAAATACACCGCAACAGATCCTCCAACAAAAGATTTTTGATATTGTCAATCAACTAAACTTCGGTATTGAAGCAATTGACGTCCAATTAGAAAGAGATAAACTTGCTCAATTAAATCTGATTGCTGGCAAAAAAGCGAAGGCATCAGCAGCTTGGAAACCCGCGTGGAATTACTTAAGACTTGGTATAAATTGCCTGAGTGCAGATAGTTGGCTTCGTCAGTATGACCTAACTCTGACACTGTATGTGGAAACAGTAGAAGCTGCTATCTTGAGTGGCCACGTTGAGGAAATGGAAAAATTGGCTGAGCTTGTGCTTCAACAAGCTCCTTCGTTGCTGGACAAAGTGAAAGTCTATGAAGTCAAGATTCAAGCTTATACAGCACAAAACAAACCTCTGGAAGCGATAGAAACGGCACTTTCAGTATTAAAGCTGTTGGGGATTCGCTTTCCCAAAAAACCAACAAAATTAAATATTTTCCTGGAACTTGTGAAGACAAAGTTAAGTTTAGCAGGGAAGCGAATCGAGGACTTAATCGACCTACCAGTGATGACTAATCCTGATAAGCTGGCCGCTATGCGTATCCTCTCAAGTGTAGTTTCTGCTGCCCATTTTGCCACACCTGAACTCCTGCCGCTGATGGTGTTTAAACAGGTCAATTTATCCATCAAATACGGGAATACTTCTGTGTCTTCTTGTGCCTATGCTACTTACGGACTAATTCTTTCTGGAGAAGTCGTAAACGATGTTAACTCCGGCTATCAATTTGGGAAAGTTGCTCTCTTGTTAGTCGATAAATTCAAGGCAAAAGAACTTAAATCTCGGACATTATTTATCTTTAATTACTTTATTAGACATTGGCACGAGCATATTAGGGAAAGCTTAACCCCTTTGCTAGATGCTTACTTGATTGGACGGGAAACCGGAGATTTAGAATATGCGACTTTTTCAGCCGGCGCATACTGCTACTATTCCCTGGTAGCGGGCAAGGAACTGACAAGGCTGGAACGCGAGATGGCTATGTACAGTAACGCTTTCAGGCAATTCAATCAAGAAACATTCTTTTATTACAATCAACTCAATCGACAGGTAGTATTGAACTTGATGGGTCGGGCTGAAGATAAGTGCCGTTTAATCGGTGAAAGCTATGATGAAATAAAAATGCTGCCCATTCATTTGGCGGCGAATACTACAAATATTTGTCACTCCATCTATTTTTTTAAATTATACCTCGGCTATCTTTTTCAAGACTATCAGCAAGCCCTGGAAAATGCCGCCTTGGTCGAAAAAAATATAAACAGTGCTGTGGGATCTGTTCCTCTTTCTCATTTTTACAATTCCCTTACTCATCTTGCTATATATTTTGATGTTTCTAAATTTGAGCAAAAACAAATCCTGAAAAAGGTTGAATCCAATCAGAAAAATATCAAAAAATGGGCGCATTTTGCTCCGATGACTCACCTCCATAAATTCTATCTAGTGGAAGCAGAGCGATATCGAGTTTTGGGTGAAACCACTCTCGCTATAGACTATTACGATCGCGCCATTGCCTTAGCCAAAGAAAATGACTACATCAACGAAGAGGCTTTGGCTAATGAATTGGCTGCCAAGTTTTACCTCGCTTGGGGAAAAGAGCAAGTTGCCGCAGCCTATATGAGAAATGCTTACTACTGCTATTTACGTTGGGGTGCAACAGCTAAAATGACAGATTTGAAACGACAGTATCCACAACTTTTAAAGCGTTTTACGACAGCAAATATGTCCATAAATTCGCGCAACAGCCTGTCTAATACCTCTGGCAGCACTTCAGGTGAAACCCTGGATTTGGCAGCATTGATGAAAGCATCTCAGGCGATCGCCAGTGAAATTGAGTTGGATAAACTCCTCACGACTTTGATGAGAATCCTGCTGGAAAGCTGCGGGGCACAAACTGGCTATCTAATTTTAGAATCTCAAGGACAACTAAGAGTCGAAGCGTCAGGCGAGGCTAACTCAAATCAGGTGATGGTATTGCAATCGACTCCAATAGAAACCTGCCTGCCTTTATCGGTAATTAACTATGTTGAAAGGACTCAGAAAGGACTGATTGAAACCAATGTTGCCCGTGAAGGCAGATTTACCCAAGATGCTTATATCAAAACACAGCAACCTAAGTCAATTCTTTGCGCTCCTCTGCTGAATCAAGGGCAATTAATTGGCATTGTTTACTTGGAAAATAATTTAGCAGATGGTGTCTTTACATCCGATCGCCTGGAACTAATTCAACTATTATCAACTCAGGCGGCGATCGCACTTACCAACGCTAGACTCTACACCCAAGTACAATCGACGCAAAATCGCCTGAATAAATTCCTCAATGCTATTCCCCTGGGCATTTCCGTTCACGACGCCAAAGGACAAATCATCTACACCAATCAAGTTGCACAGCAGTTACTGAATATTCAAGATTTACCAAAAACAGAAACCCAGCAACTATCAGAAACCTATGGCGTTTATCGAGCCGGCACTGGGGAGATATACCCAGTCGAACAGTTGCCCCTGGTGCGATCGCTTGGCGGTGAAAAAGCACAGGCGGATGACTTGGAAATACATCACAGCGACGGGAGCATTTTTGTAGAATCAACCAGTACGCCAATTTTTGATGAGACGGGTAATGTAGAATATGCGATCGCAGCTTTTCAAGATATTAGCGATCGCAAACAGGCCGAAAAAACCCTCATCGAAAATGTCCGTTTAGAACAGGAAATTAGCGATCGCAAAAAAACAGAAGCAGAACTCGAACTAGCAAAAGAAACAGCCGTTGCCGCCAACCTCGCCAAAAGCACTTTCCTTGCCAACATGAGCCACGAATTGCGAACTCCACTCAACGCCATTATCGGCTTTTCCCAACTGATGAATCAGGATACAAATCTGTTAAGTGAACAAAAAGAAAACCTCAACATTATTCATCGCAGTGGAGATCATTTATTATCTCTAATTAATCAGGTGCTTGACCTTTCCAAAGTCGAAGCTGGACGCATGACGCTCTCGGAAAATAATTTAAACATCCATCACTTATTAGCTGATATCGAAGATATGTTTGTCTTAAAAGCCAAAGATCAAGGCTTACAATTACGATTTGAATGTGCTGCCGATGTTCCCAAATACATCTACGCTGATGAAGTTAAGTTACGGCAAGTGCTAATTAACTTAATCGGTAATGCCCTTAAGTTTACCTCTTCTGGAAGCGTGTCTCTAGAAGTAAAAAGTAAAAATGCCAAAGGCAAAAGTGAAGCCGAAACACAAATAACAAACAACCAACAACAAACAACCATTACCTTTGAAATAAAAGATACGGGAGTTGGCATGGCGGCAGACGAACTGGAGCAACTATTCAAGCCCTTCGTGCAAACAGCATCAGGTCAAAAAGTGCAGCAAGGAACGGGATTAGGACTGACCATTAGCCATCAATTTGTCCGCTTGATGGGAGGTGAAATAACAGTCATTAGTGGCGGCAAAGCTTTCACCTCTGGAATGCCTCTCAGGGAATTATCTGATGATACAAAGCCTCGACCGACCTCTGGCACAACATTTCAATTTGACATTACTGTGGGCATCGCTGATAGCGCAATTCAAAACCAACCCTACCATCGTCGCGTTGTTGCTTTAGCGCCTAACCAACCCCAATATCGCATCCTAGTAGTCGATGATAAAGATGACAATCGGCAACTGTTAATTAAACTCCTCAAACCTCTTGGTTTTGAAGTGCAAGAAGCAACTAATGGTATTGAAGCCCTGGAAATTTGGGATTCATACTCACCGCATCTGATCTGGATGGACATGAGAATGCCCGTTATGGATGGTTATGAAGCCACGAAACAGATTAAAGGCACCATCAAAGGTCAAGCTACTGCTGTTATTGCTATTTCTGCTAGCGTGTGGGAAGAAGAAAAGGCAGTTATTTTATCGGCTGGTTGTGATGATTTTGTGCGAAAACCGTTCCACAAAGAAGCCATATTTGACATCATGGCTAAACATTTGGGTGTCAGTTATATTTATCAGGAACAACAGCCACCGTCTCCCCCTTCTAATGTGACGGGAGAACCGTTAAATTTAACAGATTTATTAGCAGCGATGTCAAAACAATGGATGGTAAAATTCCATGAAGCAGTTCTTGACGCGGATTCAGAATTAGTTTCTAAACTCCTTGATGACATTCCTGAATCTCACGCTTTCGAGCTTCAAACTCTCAGAAATTGGGTGAAGAAGTTTCAGTTTGAGAAGATTCTGGATTTAACTGAACCCTTGGTTGGTGAATCTTGAGTTCCTCAGCCCTAATTATCGCAAATCAGGGTTGATTACCCCCCTTTTGTATGGATTTGTCATTGTTCGCTGTGCTCCGCAATCGCTTAGTCTCTGCGATTGCGACACACAGTGAACAATGACACGATCCCGTTATCTGTGCGTAATATCATGTCCGATCGCTTACGATAAAAGCTTGTTTGTCATGCTGAGCCCTTCACTACGTTCTGCAAGTAAACTCCGCGAAGCATCTCGGAGATTCTTCGCTTCACTCAGAATGACAACTATTCGACCGAACATGATATAAGTCTTAGTTAAAAAACCCGGTTTCTTGGGTCGGATTGCGTAAGTCCCGTTTATGCTATTTGATGCTAGTAGGTGGTTGGTTCAGTTCCATCATTGACTTTAACGACAACTGTTTTAAGTCTGTAAGATCGCGGATGGTAATTGAGCAACCGTCTGCCAATTTCACAGCAGTTAAATAATAGCATTTGCCAAGGTCATCACTTTCTGGATGAACCTCTCCTTCAAGTGATTGTCCAGTCTCAACAACCTCTACTAATAAATCAAACAATCCTGGAATCAATTGATTAAGCAGTTTTTTCATGAGGGGTGCGCCCGCAAGTTCGGTTCGTTTTTTGCCTAACAGTTTAGCAAAGACAGGATTAACTACCAAGCAGCGAAAATCTTCAATTTCTCCCGCGATATCCGCCCTCACCGCCTGCACTGCTGCTATTCCATCCAGAGATGAGTTGAGCAAATTTGCCAGCAGGATGCGAGATTGGTAGGCTATTTCTGCGATTTGCTGATGTCGATCGATCGCTTCTTTAAGCTGGCGTTTTTGGCGCCCAATAGTGAGGTGAGTTTCGAGGCGCGCTAGCACTTCTTCCGGCTCAAAAGGTTTAGAGATGTAGTCAACTCCCCCTACCTTAAAAGCTTTAACTTTATCAAAAACTTGGTCAAGTGCGCTTAAGAAAATAATCGGAATTTCTGAGGTGTTTTCATCGGATTTGAGGGCTTCGCAGACTTGATAGCCGTCCATGTCTGGCATTTTAATATCCAGCAATAGAGCATCGGGGGGATTATGGCGAACTGTCCTCAAGGCCATCGAACCATTGGTGACGCAGCGAACTATATACCCATTTTTAGTGAGAATTTCTGTGAGAAAATGCAGATTTTCTGGGAGGTCATCAACAATTAAAATGTTGCCTTTGGGAGTTTCTAATTCATCGATGTCACTTCCTTGGGCAGCAGCGATAGCTATAGGTTCGACTTCGACTTTTGCATCGGCGATCGCATTTGTGGTGTTTTGCTTCTCTACCAGAGACCGGAAGTTATTCTTAGTAACTTTTTTTCCCATTACATCGGAAATGCGCTGCCACAGGATGGAAGATGAATCTTTGATATGTCCTACACTCAGGTACAAGCTGTCAGCAACAACACTATAATTTGCGTTTTCCCAAGCAGATTTTAAGATTTCCTGATCGAGAAAAGTTAACGGTTTACCCATCTTGGACTCTAAGGCTGATTCGATCAATTCTAGGGCTTCTTCAAAAGTCATATACAAATCCATCTCATCGGGTAAGGTTTTCCAGTTTTGCATCCTAATTTTGAATTATGCACCGTGGTTTTGATTGTAGGCAATACCACCTTGGCGGTTGCTATACAAAAAACCTTGTCTATACAGAGTATAGTATAAAACCTGCTTTACTAGGGTCTGACCACGGGGTCGGTATTGATACTCCCCACCGATGCATCGGGGGGATTCTTGATTAAGACCACAAAGGGACTCTCAAAGGCGTTATCAAGGCACCTCTACTGACTTCCTTGAGACTTATCCCCAAAGTTGCCGCTACTTTTCGACCGATATTCGCTGCCCCGTTGCAGTCAGCATTAATCAACAAACCTTCAAGAGTACGATACAATCCACGCTGAACTCGTTTACCACTTGCTTGCCACCCTTCTGGTTTTTCGCAGAACTTAGGTAACAAATCAAGGTCAACAAATGAAGCCTTGGAAGTATACGACTCTTCCGTTTCTACAAATTTAATCCCGTATTTTTCGCACAGTTGAGCAATTCTATTCTTGAGTCTGCCCGTCGGAATTTGCACAAAATTTTGATTGGTTTTAGAGCCAAGATTAATGGCATTCTTCATGCCGGGGTTCCAACCGAATATCACAGTACCCAGATTGTTGACTAAACAATGATTAATCACCTGACGAGCAGCTTTATTGACAGCATCACGCATCATTCGATTACGATTTTCAGTCAATCTTTCAAGTCGTTTTGACCAATAACCATTCGCTTTCCCTTCCATTAAAAACGCAACGCGCTTATTAGAGCCTTGATTAATAGACTTCAGATGCAACCCATCAATAATAAAGCTAGTCCCACTATTGCTTACACAAGTCAGCCAATTGTTCATTCCGTGGTCTATCATCAAAGCTTTAGATGGGTCTACATCCGCTTTAACAGTCTCAGTTTTGTAGATTAATTCCAAGTAAAAGCAGCCATTTCTAGGCAGAATTCGATATTCTCTGATTGCTTTGTGGTCTAAGTTTGTAGGCCAAGGTAGATAGAAAGCATCCAGTCCGAACCAGGCTTTTAACTGCGTACCCAGCGGGAATCTCAATAGCCCGTCTTTCAGCTTCACGGAGCGCCATGTATACGTCACTAAAGCTAGACCACCCTGTCGATAATTAGGTAGTCTCGGTCTTTGAGTTACCGTCCCTTCCTTAATGCCTTTTAATAGTCCAATGTAGGACTTGAAAGATTCGGCAACAGTAGTTAAAATCTGCTGCGCGGTATCCGAATAAAATGCTTTGTAGTGCAAGTTGCGATTTTCAGTGCCTAATACTTTATGCAAATCTGCTTTACTAGGTATTTTGCCTGTCTTAAAGTACATTTGACGGGCATAATAGATGCCACAATTAGTCAGTTTTGATGATTCACTGCAAAGGAATTCTAAAATTGCTTTTAGGTCTTTATTGGGATTAATTAGATTTTGTTGGCATCCAAACATTTTGACTCCTCCTTCTTGTATTATACCCTGTCTCCTGCTATCAAATTATTAATTAGAAACAGAAATGTAGGCTCCTCAAGTAAGTCGCAGCCACGTTCCTCCCCATGTCGTTAGCCCGGGGCTTCCCGTTCGTCTTTTGGTGAATTGGTGGTGGATGGCGCGGACCGATCGCAATTTTAGCTGTAAGCTTTTCCCTGTAAAGGTTCTGTGCATACCACACTTTGTGAGTTCCCACAAGTTTATCAAAGATCCGACTTTTCCGACTTTAAGATCCGACTTTTCCGACTTGCTTTCTGCCGATCGGCCAAACATACTATTGAATAGCATCCAAAGATAGATAGTAGCACGAATCAGGTTGTCTATCTGAATGTAGACGCTGCGGGTAGCAGTGATCTTACCTAGTCAGCAGTTCTTGGAGAGAACTATCTTAACCAGCCCATCAATCGGATTGCTGCTGACCTCGCTCTAATTCCCCAAGTTGAGTCCTTCGCTGCAAAGCATACAAACTCCCCAAATAGGAGCTCAATTTCTGTGGAAATTTATAGCCTTTGGAAGGATACATTGTTTCATTTATGTTTCATTTATGTTTCATTTATGTTTCATTTATGAACCAGTTAATAGTGCCGGGAAAATTAGATTCTTTAACAGTGAAATTATGATGATGCAAGCCACTACTAACCACATCCTAACCGGAACAGAAGAACACCAACTCTTACAACGCCTTTCTGTTGAGGACACACCAGCGATCGCCTTGGATCGTGACGAGAAAAAGAGGGTGATTCGCGGCGCTATTGATGAGTTACCAACCAAAATGCGCGAGACGTTTATCCTGCATTTTTATGAAGAATTGTCTCATCAAGAGATCAGCGAAAAGCAAAATATTTCTTACCAGAATGTCTGCAAGCGCATCTCCCAGGCGCGGGCAATTCTGGCTCTTGAGTTGCGGGGATATTTTATCGGGGAGGATATGGGACAAAAACGGAATTGGCGGTGACACCGGGGGTAACGGAGTCGGCAATTGAGGAAATGTCTGAGGGGAATGGGGGAGTTGAAGCGATTGTGGAGGAGTCGGTGACTTTATCTGTTGCGATCGCCCAAGTGGAGAGTGTTGTGGGTGAGGAATTGCCTTTTGTAGCGCTATCTAAGCAGCATTCTGAGTCGGATTCTGTTGAGGTGACTTCTGGTGGGAGGTTGGAGGAATTTAATGCGATCGGGAAACAGATAGTAGGGGCATTCCCCCCGTGGCTGTCCAGTTTGGGAGGTTCACTACTGTTTGATCGTCTAAGAAAATTGGTGTTAGAAGTGAGGGGTGAGTGGTGCCGGTGGGGGGGGTTGCGGGGGGATTTGTGCGAGTATCTCGCACTCCTCCTTGGTATGGTTTTCTCTATTTCAAGCCTTGGTTTGATGGGCGGACTTAGTAGCACCCCAAAAATTCAGAAGATGTATCAAGGAAGCGTCTTTAGAATAAGCAAGAAAAAATTTCTTGCCAGCTACTAATTTTTAAGGAGAACACTGAAATGCCGTTTTCTATTTACTCAGCGATTCCTGCTCGTGTTGTTTCGGTACAAACAGATATGCAAGGCACATATCAAGTAGTAGGAGATCAACATCATCAGCTACAAGTCAATTTAAACTTTGCAAAAATCCATGTAAATGGAGATGGAATCACTCAAGCTCCAACATTTACCGGCGCTAATGGCCGTCTTGAAGTGAGGTTATTAAATAATAATGATGTCAGTATCCTACCCGTGCCGTAGCATTAGCTTGGTGACTGGGTAGAAAGGTATCCGTTAGAGGTTAGGCTCCACCTGCGTTAAACCCCGTCTAAGGCTATAGGAGAATGCAATCTCCCAATCAGGGAAAACAGTAACCGAAAAATCCACGGCGAGAATTTCCTCAAATTACAAACGGCGTGCGATGAGACGAAAGGGTGCGAGCGCAGTTAGTAGAGTCTGAGTATCAATCAAGAAGCGAGCGCTTTTCTGATTTGTGGAAGGCGAGCGCTTTTTGGTTGAGTTTCAGGTGGAAGGTTGCGATCGTTTCTCTTTATTATAGAAGGCGAGCGCTTTTTGGTTGAGTTTGAGATGAATGGCGATCGCGGTTGGTAAAATTTGGGGATGAAGAGGCGATCGCTTCTCTTTTTGTAGAAGGCGAGCGCTTTTTGGTTGAGATGGAGATGAAGGGTGCGATCGCAGTTGGTATAGTTTGGGGATGAGAGGGCGATTGCTTTCGGGATTTGTGGGCAGGGCAGGCGATCGCTTCGTGAAATGTATCGAGCTAAAAAAGCCTCTAATTCAAAAAATTCAGATCTTCCGTACTTAGTGTGCCAAATTATTAGTTTTCTGGTGTCCTACACTATAGCTGGCTAGGATTTCAAGGCAATCGCCCTAACTGAGCAAGTTGCTCAACAGCGCAAGCAGATGTAAATAATCTCAAAGCTTTATCTAGCAAAGCCTTGAGGATAAATTTAAGTTAACGCGAACACACTAAGTACGGAAGAACCCCAAAAATTCAGAAAATACTCTCTGTAATCGTCTTCAAAATAGAGAGGCGAAAGGAAAGAATAGATCACATTTCGTCTAGCTACCCACCCACAAATTGACACAAGGAAGGATTTATCATGGATAACGTGGGTCAATTCGTTGCTGATGCCGCGAAAGAAGTGCTTTCTCCAGGCGCAGACTTAGAGGAGATTGCCAAAGCTTCAGTAGACAACTTAGCACGTTTTGCATTAAACGCATTACATCCAACAAAGCCGCCGCATGAAGGCTATAGTCAAGTCTTTATTGAAACCAAACTTGCGGTTGAATTTGGAGATGAAGCCTCATTAACAAGTTGGGTCAAAAGCCTGGACGAGGAATTAGCAACGGCATCTTTTTTTGCTATCAAATAAATCAAAGAGAAAAACGCATATGACTGGGAGCAAGTGGTCGCAGTATTAAACAATTGCGATGCTTTAGTTCAAATCAAAGACAGTCACAAACGAGAGGTGAAAGAATGGGGTAAATCAACCAAAGATTTCTTTAAATTTAACGGCAGTCCTGACAGTGAAGACGTGAATAGCCTTGAAAATTGGTTCAAAGGAGTCATTTGTGATTTCGACCCTAAGATCTATGAGAATTCTACTCTTGTGCGCGAAGGTGTTGTAACAAAGTTAGCTAAAATTGCCACAGAAACTGGCGCCCGTGTGAAGAGCTTTGAAAGTTTCTTTACTGCAACAGATTCTCATCGCGACCGTGTACTGGAAATCAGTATTATCCGCTTTCCTACCAAAAATGAACCGCACATTTTGCTTTATCGTTTGCAAATAGATGCTTGGTTCAAATGTAATCGTGTATTGTTTGTAGAAGGAAACCAAGCAGGTTTCGAGGTCGATGTACAAGAAATGAAATTCAAGCTGAATGAGAAAGTTAGCGGCACTATCGAGAAGGAGCATGTCGAAAAATTTTCAGTTAAACTGTCCGACCCAAAGACATTCGAGTGGTAATCTTTTTAGCACAATGCTAATTTTTCAAACTTAACGGATACCCGTACGCCATTGCTCATTTAGAAAACGACCCTGGAGAATCGCGAAGGTTTAGGGGATAATCCACACAGATCGCCGACTCTGCGAGAATTGCCTGCACTTCAACCTCTACCAATGCTATCGTTAAGACGACTTTGCAGAGGTTAAGGATGCAGGCTCTCTCACTCCATCTGTCACGAAATCGCCAACCCTGCCAGAAATCGTTGTTCGAGGCTGGCTCGGAAGCGAACTCATCAGCTAACTTATTCGGATATGCTAATATCCGATACCCAAATAAAGGAAAAGCAATGATAAATTTGTAAAAAATATCGTGCCGCCAGAATAATTTAAGGAAGAACCCAAGGAGAAAATATGTCGAAGTCGCATACTGTCAAACTCACAATCACTAATAATACCAATCAGGAAATGAATTACCAGAGTGATTCCTTCGACTCTGGAAGATTAGCAGATGGGGGGTCTTGGCCAGCCACCATTGCCTCTGGTAAAAGTGAAATTATCGAATGTTGTGAAAAAGATTGGTCTGCTGTAGGATGTTCTGGCTATGTTAACTATAGTCTAGGGGACGGAATAGTTACCCTTGCATTTTCAAACCCTACTATTGGTGAAAATAAACTTGGTGTTGGGGTTGGGAATAAACAGGTATGGGACTGTATTGAAGGTCACAAATATGAACCGTTTATAGAAGAATTTGAAATAGGCTCGCAGAGATATTTTGCCGCCTGTCAATGTACAGGTGGTAAAATTAACAATGCGAGCATAGCTCTTTCTGTACTAGCCATATTGCCATATAATCCAAACGCAACTATGGAATTTAATGTTATCCAATATAATGTTTTTGCACGACCAGACAAGCCTAAATTACTAGGTTATGAAGGCAAGGAAGAACACCAAAAATTCCTGAAGCGCTTGCACAACTCAACGATGGTAAGGTAGATATTATTACTTTAAACGAAGTTTTTTCCCAGGTTGGGACACCGTTATGTGACCAGATGTTGAATGAGTTTAAGAAGTACGGGTTTCCCTACCACACACGGGTATTAGATGGTGGAATGCTTGAAAAAGTCGGTGGAGTTATGATTGTGTCCAAATAGCCACTTCATGCCGATACATACGTCTATAGCGATATGCCCACCATAGACAACGAAGATATCTCAGTTGGACTCGGAGAGAAAATAGTAGCTAAAGGAGTTGTTTACGCAGCCGTCAAAAAAACGGAGAAGGGATTTACCAAGACTTTTCATATTTTTGCCACTCATATGCGTGCCTGGAACAGTCAAACCGCACGTGAAACTCGTCAAAAGCAAGCCAAACAAATGAAGGAATTTGTTGAAGCCAAAAATCTTCCCAATAATGAACCTACTCTCTCTGCTGGCGATTTTAATGTCGATTTTGTAAGGTGCGCTTCTGAATTGTCAGATTTGGCTCAAATTTTAGATGCGAAGCTACCGGAATTAAAAGGGGAACAAAAGTATACTAGCGACCCCAGCTCAAACATACTTGTAGGTAAAGATAGTGCCGCGAAGGCTTGTCTAGAAGCTGATAAATCAAGCTGGGGAGAGAAAAAGGAAAATGTATATCATCCCATCCCTCAAGTAAAAAATCCTACTCCGCCAAACCCACCTATTTCAAAACTTGATTCCTTCTTTGCCGATCCCACAAAAGATAAAGAAACCCTCTATATAGAGGAAGGTGGATGTTATGCACCATGCTGTCTTCACGAATGGCTAGATTATATTCTGATCTCAAACAGACATCAGCAACCGCTTAACACTCCTACTTTGGAGTCTATCCGTCTCAAAGCCGCGTCCCCTTTTGCAGCAAGCTGGTTATGGATAGATCCTCCATCAATGATAGAAGTGGTAGGGAAAGAATTCTCTCCATCCACACCAAAACCCGATCAAATTATAACTTCCGATCTTTCAGATCACTACCCTGTATTCAGTCGCTTTGTATTTTCTACTTGAACCTATTACCTAAGCTACTAATAGTTCGGTCGAGTAAGTTTCTCTCAATTCCATCTTTTAGCTTAGTGTCTAAGCTAAAAAATAGTTTCAGGAGCAGTATCGCCCGTCAAGCGCGCGAAGCGTTGGCGGAGCGTCCGTCCACCGTACCGGAGAAATCGGACTAGCTATCCCGCTTTTTAATCGACTGCATAATTCACAAATTGCCTGACACAACCGTCTAACTAATAGCAGGGTACAGCACCGACTATAGCTCCGGCTGTAGCAGGGGCGATCGTTTTGCGATTGTCAAAGCTATTCAGGGGCGCAATGACTTACCGAAAATCACTACGGGACACGCTACTACCTGCTCTAGTGTTGTCCTGACGATTAAGAAAATTTTACAGGTTAGCAACCGATCTCTGGAGCGAAAGAAAGTCGCTTTCATCACAAAAGGGACTTCAATCTCATCAAGAGATAGGCGAACGGCAAGAGATTTGCTCCCAGAGTGTCTGCAAGCGCATCTCCCAAGCGCGGGAAATTCTGCGAGAGGAAACGCAGCTAGTTTTCCTCCATTGGCGACTTTGACCTCAAATATTTAGTCGGAGCTTTGTTTCAAATCTTGGACAATAAATGCGCTAGTCCAAAGTGAAAACACCCAAACAACCTAAAGTGTTATGACTTTATCTACAAACCCAGAAATATCTTCGGAACAAAATATGCCTATTTTGAATGATAACATCACTCCCATGACGCCAGAGACACCGGCATCTTTTCATCCTCTCTCGCTGGGCCAGCAAGCTTTATGGTTTCTCTACCAGATGGCTCCCGAAAGCGTGGCATATAATGCTTTTAATACAGCGCTAATATACTCAAAAATAGACATTAAATCTTGGCATCTGGCGTGGGAAAATATTGTGAATCGCCACCCGATTCTCCGAACCACTTATACCGCCATCAAAGGAAAAATATTTCAAGTTATTCATCAACAGCTCAAACTTCCTCTACAGGAAATAGATGCTTCTCATTGGACTGAAAATGAATTAAAAGAGAAAATTTTCTTAGAAGCAGAGCGTCTATTCAATTTAGAAAAAGAGCCAGCATGGCGAGTTACTTTATTTACTCGTTCAGAACGAGAACATATTTTCTTGCTGACAATGCACCAGATTGCCAGCGACTTATGGTCTAGCGATCAGATCTTTAATGAATTGCGACTTTGGTATGCTGCCGAAACGGAACAAGTTAGCCTTGAACAGATAGAAGATTCTCTTCCTAAAAATACGCCCTATACCCAGTTTGTACATTGGCAGTCCGAAATGCTATCGAGTCCAAAGGGAGAAAAACTTTGGAAATACTGGCAAAAACAATTATCGGGTGAGTTGCCAATCGTAAACTTGCCGACAGACAGACCCCGACCACCAGTGCAAAGCTATCGGGGAGAAACGCATATTTTTCGGCTAAATGAAGAATTAATTCGGGGACTGGGAGAGGTAGCTAGAGCTACAGATACAACTCTTTATAAGCTGATGCTGACGGCTTTTTTGTTAGAGTCGATAGGAGCGTTGCCACTCTTATCTCTCTTTCAGAACGGAACGTGAAACTTTCGCTTCATTCCGCTCCTCGATATCTTCATCCTTTGTTAAGGATACAATTCAAAACGGGTTATCATCATAGTTCTTTTCTAAGGAGCCATCATTTTCCGTTTTTATGTCGTGACAATGTTTATGCAGAAGTTGTAGGTTTTTATATTCATCCAACCCACCTAGTGAGGTTGGTTGGATATGGTCAACTTCTACGGTGTCTGTAGGTGTAAAGTACAAACCACAGTGGGTACATTTACCTTTTTGTGTCTTAAGAATTGTTGCCATTCTTGTTGGTGTTTCCGGGTATTCTCCGCGTCTAGAACTCCAATAAATCCAGTCACCGTTGTAGGGTGTTGAATTGCCTTTAACTTTGACGTGCCTTTTGATAGGCGTTTCTTTGTGTTGGGCTAACTCTAAACCTTCTTCTGTGCTGAAGCACCAATTTCTATCGCCTACTGTTCGCCAGTATTTGTCTTTGTTGATGCTACCTTTTCCCCGTCTTCTAGCCCATGCTCTTAGCTTGTCATAAATAAGATTATCGACCCGGTTAAAGGTTTCCTTACTTACAACTGTTGAGTAATAGTTTGACCATCCCCTAATGATTTGATTTAGCCTAGTAATTAAGGCAATTTGTGGGGCGTTGCTGTGGGTATCTATTACTTCTTCAATTTTTGCAAGATGAGCTTTGATTTTGGGTTTGGACGGGGTGATTAATGTTTTGAAACCTAGTGGTATTCCCTGTGTATTTTTGGCACTTCGATAGTTGCCTACCTTGTGTTGTTGTACATGAAATCCCAAAAACTCAAACCCAACATTTCCTTCGTATTCATTGAGGGTGTGGGTGAGTTTCGTTTTGCTTGGTTTCAATTCTAAGCCAAGGTCCTTTAACCATTCTGCAATTATCTTCTGACAGGCTATTACTACTTCAATGTCTTTGTGTATGATCACAAAATCATCGGCGTATCGGATTAAACTGATTTCTTTTCGTTGGTTAATGGTATTACCTACGACTTGTTTAACCCGATTTTCCATTCCGTGTAAGGCTATATTTGCCAAAAGTGGGGAAATGACCCCTCCTTGTGGAGTACCTTCTTTGGTCGGGAAGATTTCACCTTGGTCTAATACCCCGCTTTTAAGCCACGACTTAATTTGTTTTCGTAGTCCTGGATAGGTATTGATTTTGTCAAGTAATGCTTTATGATTTATGCGGTCAAAGCATTTGGTAATATCAGCGTCTAGCACATATTTGGCTTTGTATCTGATACTGTTAAAGATAGCTTCAATCGCATCGTGACACGACCTACCGGGTCTAAAACCATATGAGTTTGGCTCGAATTTGGCTTCCCATTCTGGTTCAATAGCTGATTTTACAACTGCTTGTAAGGCGCGGTCATACATTGTGGGTATGCCTAATGGTCTTGACTCATTGGTTCCTGGTTTTGATATCATTACCCGACGTGTCGGTTGGGATTTACCAGTTACTTTGAGTTGACTTCCTAGCTTTAATCGTTGCTTCGGGGTTAGTAATTTAATACCATCCACACCTGCTGTACGTTTGCCAGTATTGTCTTGCGTGACCCGTCGTACCGCTAACACCTTATTAGACCATGAATTAATCAAGGTCTTTTGAAGCTTCCGAACTGCTTTAACATCGTCACGTTCACTTGCTCGATAGATACGTTTTTGCAACTTGAACGTCAATCTTTCGGCTCTTTGCCAATTGATTTGATTCCATTCCACCGTCGAGTTGTCCCGCGTTTTAGACTTATTCATTGCTACTAAGTTTTTATCCTTGAAGTTACCGTGTATCTGTCTGCATATCTCTGTCATTACAACAGAGCGTTAGCTTCTGATACAATCCCTCTCTCATATATTATTCGTTAGCTACTTACTGGGGAATCGACATTTCCAGAAATATATGAGAGTTACTTCGTTCCGAATACACATTGTTTGAGTTTTTAGTGCGATGCTCTCCACCGGGTTTTTGGGCGGTGCTTATAGGTCGAATTAACAATCGCCTATGCCCTATCCTTGCCTTTTTGGCTTGGTCTTAATCAGTCTTTACCGTGTTTTACAACGGGTTTATTCTTGATTCAGCCGTTAGACCATTTGTGATAACGATGGTTCAAATACATCTTTGCTTTCGCTACACATGAACTCCTGCTCGACAGTTCCCAGTTTCGGCTACCAGTAGTTCTGCCTTTTTATCCCCGCTTTATCTTGTTGGTTGCTACTCAACAAAATAGGGGATATGCTTTTACCGCTGCACTTGCGGGCTAGGACTAAGAATAATCTGCACCCAGATGTGTATTTAGTTGTGATGACTTTGTAATCATCCTAGTCATCCCCTAAGTATTGCTACTCAATTTCGACTAAACGAATCGCACTGTGTTGCTTTATCGCTACACAAATCAAGAAGACATCCTTGTGGGAAGTCCGATGCTGGGGAGGCCAGGGCGAGAGTTTAAAGGAGTTGTCGGTTACTTCGTAAACCCGGTTGTTTTGCGGGCTTCTATTTCGGAAAACCTGACATTCCAAGATTTGTTATCTCAGGTAAGCACTCAAGTCAAAGAAGCCCAAAATCACCAGGATTATCCTTTTCCACTGTTAGTTGAGAAACTACAGCCTCAAGGAGAACCCAGTCTCTCTCCACTGTTTCAAGTCAGCTTCACTTGGCAAAAGCAACGTTGGTGTGAGTCTCTTAAAAAGTCATCGCGCTTCCAGGAGCCTGGACTTGAGATGGAGCCTTACCCACTCGGCCATCAACGGGGGGCAAGCGTTGATCTGGATGTGATGGTGATGGAAATGGGAGATGTTATCCAGGCTGGCTGGCAATATAATACTGATTTGTTTGATGAGGCCACGATCGCTCGGATGGCGGGACATTTCCAGACTTTACTGTCAGGAATCGTCGCCAATCCAGAGCAGCCGATTTCAGAATTGCCCCTGTTGACAGAAACAGAACGACACCAGCTATTAGTCGAGTGGAATAATACTTCGGCTGAATATCCCGAGGATAAGTGCATCCACCAGCTATTTGAGGAGCAAGTGGAGCGATCGCCCTCTTCTGTGGCAGTGGTGTTTGAAGGGGAACAACTGACATACCTAGAATTGAATGCAAGAGCCAATCAGTTAGCACACTACCTGCGTGAGCTGGGAGTGGGGCCAGAAGTGTTGGTCGGTCTATGTGTAGAACGATCGTTTGAGATGATAGTGGGACTGTTGGGTGTCCTCAAAGCTGGTGGTGCTTATGTTCCGCTCGACCCAGCTTATCCCTTTGAACGGCTGAGTTTCATGCTGGAAGATTCTTCTGTACCAGTATTGCTCACTCAGTCAAAGCTAGTCGAGAAGCTTCCCCCACACTCAGCGCGTGTTGTCTACTTGGACTCTGACTGGGAAACAATTGCTTTCCACAGCAAGGATAATCCTTCAAGCCCAGTAAAGCCAGAAAACCTGGCTTATGTTATCTACACATCAGGGTCTACAGGGAAACCCAAAGGCGTTTTAATCCAACACGGGTCGCTAGTCAATTACATGACGGCTGCGAGTGCTGAATATGAGATAGACCAGTGCGATCGCATTTTACAATTCTCCTCTATTAGTTTTGATGTCAGTGCCGAAGAAATCTATACCAGCCTAACTTCTGGTGCGACGCTTGTCTTGCGTACTGATTCCATGCTGGACTCCCTTGAGGGATTTTTGCAAAAGTGCAAGAATTGGGAAATAACTGTAATGGCTTTGCCAACAGCCTACTGGCACGAACTGACCGCTTTCTTGAGTCAAAAAACGGTGGTGTTACCCCCATCCTTGCGCTTAATAATCATTGGCGGAGAAAAAGCACTGCCCGAACGACTGAAAACTTGGCTTGAGTGTGTGGAACAGCGAGTTCGTCTGGTGAATAATTACGGCCCGACAGAAACCACTGTGGGAGCAACGATATATGATTTATCGGTAGCGGACACGACATTGAAGGAGTTGCCGATCGGTCGTCCCCTTGGTAATGTCCAGACCTACATCTTAGATGGGAACAGACAGCCTGTACCCATTGGTATTCCTGGTGAGTTGCACATCGGTGGCGCTGGTTTAGCACGGGGATACCTGAACCGTCCTGAGTTGACCGATGAGCGGTTCATTCGCAATCCCTTTAGCAATGAACCGGGTGAACGTCTCTACAAAACTGGCGATTGGGCCCGCTATCTGAGCGACGGCAATATCGAATACCTGGGTCGTATTGACAATCAGGTGAAGATTCGTGGCTTCCGCATTGAATTAGGTGAAATCGAAACCGCTATTTCTCAGCATCCATCAGTCCAACAAACAGTAGTCATTGCCACCGAAAACAAAGCTGGCAACAAACAATTAGTAGCTTATATTGCCCTCCCAACAGAAGTAACGCCCAACATTAGTGACCTGCGTCATTTCCTCAAACAGAAACTTCCAGACTACGTGATACCAGCAGCATTCGTCATTCTGGATAACCTACCCCTAACCCCAACTGGTAAAGTAGACCGTCGCGCCCTACCCTCACCCGAATTACGACCTGAATTGGAACTCACTTTTGTCCCCCCTCGCACTCCTATCGAGCAGATACTAGCTAGTATCTGGGCTTGTGTCCTGGGTATTGAGCAAGTGGGCGTTCACGATAATTTCTTTGAACTCGGTGGACATTCCTTACTAGCGACTCAAGTTATATCGAGGGTGCGCGATACGATGTCCGTCGAATTACCATTACGCAGTTTATTTGAAGCACCCACGATTGCCGAATTCGCTTTGCGGGTTGAGATAGCGCTCAAAAACGGACAATCTGTAGAAACTTTACCTCTATTACCGATTCCCAAGTCAGAGTCCATCCCATGTTCCTTCGCTCAAGCGAGGTTGTGGTTCCTCGACCAATTACAGCCAAACAGTTCATTTTACAACATCCCGATAGCGTTGCGTCTTTTCGGTCAGCTCAATATAGCAGCTTTAGAGAACAGCATCAACGAAATTATCCAGCGTCACGAAGCCTTACGCACCAACTTCGCGACAGTAGAGGGAGAACCCATTCAGGTTATAGCCTCAACTCACAGTTGGGAACTACAAGTAGTCAGCTTGTTGCACCTAGGAGAAAGCGAGCGAGAAATTGAAGCGCAACGATTGGCAAATGAAGAAGCGAATCGACCTTTTCACCTAGAGCAAGAGCCTTTATTCCGAGTTACATTGCTACAGCTAGGTGAAACAGAATACGTCTTACTGCTCACCATGCACCACATTATTTCTGATGGGTGGTCTCTGGGCGTATTCGTGAGGGAACTAACAGAACTTTACCAAGGCTTTTGCACTGGAAAACCTCCAGTTTTACCTCTGTTGCCAATACAATATGCCGACTTTGCGGTTTGGCAGCGGCAGTGGTTACAAGGGGAAATATTAGAAACCCAGCTTGACTACTGGAAGCAACAACTATTAGACGCTCCGGGTTTATTAGAATTACCAACAGACCGACCGCGACCGGCTGTTCAAACCTTCCGGGGAGGATATTACTGTGCAGCCCTTTCCCAAGAATTGAGCGCGGAACTGACTACTCTCAGTAAGCAAGCGGGAGTCACTCTGTTTATGTCCCTTTTGGCGGCGTTTCAGACATTCCTCTACCGCTTTTCAGGGCAAGATGACATCGTAGTGGGTACGCCTGTAGCTGGTCGCAACCGACGAGAAATTGAAGGGTTAATTGGCTTTTTTGTTAATACTTTAGTGCTGCGAACTAACCTCGGCGGCAACCCCACTTTTGAGGAGTTACTTAATCGAGTCCGGGAAGTGGCGCTGCAAGCTTACACGCATCAAGACCTGCCTTTCGAGCAGTTGGTAGAGGCATTGCAACCAATCCGAGACTTAAGCTACACGCCCCTGTTCCAGGTGATGTTTGCCCTTGACGACGATTTGGTTCCTGCTGTGGAACTGCTTGATTTAGCGGTAAGTTCTTATTCCGTGGAAATCGGCACAGCCAAATTTGATTTGACCCTATCAACGGAGAATACGGCTGATGGATTGGTAGCAGAATGGGAATACAATGCTGATTTGTTTGATGAGTCTACCATCGTTCGGATAGCCAGGAATTTCCAGACCTTGCTCGAAGGTATTGTCGTCAATTCCAAACAAGAGATTTCTGAATTGCCCCTGTTGACAGAAACAGAACGACACCAGCTATTAGTCGAGTGGAATAATACTTCGGCTGAATATCCCGAGGATAAGTGCATCCACCAGCTATTTGAGGAACAGGTACAACGGACACCTGATGCCATAGCGGTCGTTTTTGAAGGTGAGCAACTCACATACCTAGAATTGAATGAAAGAGCAAACCAACTGGCACATTACCTGCGATCGCTGGGTGTAGGGCCAGAAGTTTTGGTGGGGATTTGTGTAGAGCGCTCAAGAGAAATGATAATCGGTTTGTTGGGAATCCTCAAAGCTGGCGGTGCTTACGTTCCGCTAGACCCGAACTATCCGTCTGAGCGCTTAGCTTTCATGCTAGAAGATTCGTCAGTTCCAGTGCTGCTCACTCAAGAGAGGCTAGTCGAGAAACTTCCCCAACACTCTGCGTGTGTTGTCTGCTTAGACTCAAACTGGGAAGAAATTGCTGTCCACAGCAAGAATAATCCTTCAAGCCCAGTAAAGCCAAAAAACTTGGCTTATGTTATCTACACATCAGGGTCTACAGGAAAACCCAAAGGCGTTTTAATTCAACATGAATCGCTAGTCAATTACACAACGGTTGCGAGTGCTGAATATGAAATAGATCACTGCGATCGCATTTTACAATTCTCCTCAATTAGTTTTGATGTTAGTGCCGAAGAAATCTATACCAGTTTGACATCGGGTGCGACGCTTGTCTTGCGTACTGATTCCATGCTGGACTCCATTGAGGGATTTTTGCAAAAGTGCAAGAATTGGGAAATCACTGTAATGGCTTTGCCGACAGCCTACTGGCACGAACTGACTACCTTGTTGAGTCAAAAAACTCTTGCAATACCCCCATCATTACGCTTGGTAATCATTGGCGGAGAAAAAGCACTGCCCGAACGACTGAAAACTTGGCTATTGTGTGTGGGACAGCGAGTTCGTCTGGTGAATAATTACGGCCCGACAGAAGCTACTGTGGGGGCAACGATATATGATTTATCGGTAGCGGACACGACATTGAAGGAGTTGCCGATCGGTCGTCCGATCGCCAACACCCAAATCTATATTCTCGATCGCCATCTCCAACCCGTTCCCATCGGTGTTCCCGGAGAACTCCACATCGCTGGTGTGGGACTAGCAAAAGGTTATCTTAACCGTCCCGACTTGACTGAAGAGAAATTTATTCCCAATCCTTTCAGCAATGAACCGGGTTCGCGCCTGTACAAAACTGGAGATTTAGTTCGTTACCTGAGCGACGGTAATATCGAATACCTCGGTCGCATCGACAACCAAGTAAAAATACGCGGATTCCGCATTGAACTAGGCGAAATTGAGGCGGTACTGAGCCAGCATCCTGGTGTAAAAGAGACTGCGGTTATTGCCAGAGAGAACGTTACAGGCGACAAGCAATTAGTGGCTTACGTTGTCTGCCATCAGCAACCCTCACCCGCAATCAGTGACTTGCGCCGCCTCCTGAAAGAAAAACTGCCCGAATACATGATACCCAGTGCTTTTGTCGTGCTGGAGGCACTACCGCTAACACCCAACGGTAAAGTAGACCGCCGCGCCCTACCCGCCCCCGAAAAGCGTTCCGAACTGGAAGAATCTTTTGTCGCCCCACGCACTCCCATTGAGGAAATGCTGGCAGAAATCTGGGCAGAAGTGCTGGGATTAAAAAAAGTGGGCATCAATGATAACTTCTTTGAATTAGGTGGACATTCCCTGAAAGCTGCGTTTCTGGTATCCAAGCTTTCAGTAGAGATGAACCTGAAAATTTCACTCAAGCTTCTGTTTCAGCATCCCACTATAGCTGAATTAGCCGAAGCGCTCAATCATTTGCCCGCTCCAGATCCCTCTTTTAATCGAGAAAAACTCCAAGCAAAAGGTGAACAAACTATGACCGCCTCTTTAACTAAAACCACAGACCTATCTCCATTTTTCAAACTAGAACAGCGCTCCTTGCTATCCTTGTTAGCTGTAGGCAAAATAGCACCAGTTGACTCAGCAGCTCTGGGTTATATTCCCCTCTCTCTACTAAAAGAAACCAGCTTAACTCGCGATGAAATCCTTCAAGATTTGTTTGACAACCTGCCCATGTGGGATGGTGTTATGGAGACTGAATGGGGTCGAATAGCGGTCTTAATTCTCCCTATATTCGAGGATGAACTATACAGCGACCCGCAGAAACTCGTGCAAATGGTTGTTGAAGCTTTGGAAATGACCCGACGACTAGGTGCTAAAACTGTTTCCTTAACGGGTTTGATTCCCTCAGCAACGGATTACGGTTGTGCCATTGTTAAAGCTGTTGAGGGGCGCAACGACTTACCGAAAATCACTACAGGCCACGCTACTACCTGCTCTACTGTTGTCCTGACCATTAAGAAAATTTTACAGGTCAGCCAGCGTTCTCTAGAGAATGAGAAAGTAGCTTTTATTGGTTTGGGTTCGATTGGGATTAGTACCCTTCGTCTGATGTTAAAATGCTTGCCCCATCCTACAGAAATTACACTTTGCGATGTCTATAGTAAGCTGGAATTTATCGAAAAAATTCAACAAGAATTAATTGATGTTCATGGTTTTAAAGGTCAAATTCAGATTGCCATGTCTGCCTCTGATCTCCCACCAGAAATCTACAACGCTACCTGAATAATTGGGGCTACCAACGTCCCAGATCTTCTCGACATCAATCGGCTGAAACCCGGTACTTTAATTGTCGATGATTCTGGCCCACACTGTTTTTCCCCAGAACAGGCGATTAAGCGCTTTGAGAAACACAAAGATATTCTGTTTACCGAAGGTGGAGCGCTTCACGCACCTCACCCGATAAAAACGGTCATCTACCTACCACAATCAATGAAGAAAAACATGGATGAAGATTCATGGTCAGACGAGTTTAAGCCTACCAATCCCCACAACATAATGGGGTGCGTTTTGTCCAGTCTTCTTTCTTCTCGTTTTGACTATATGGCCCCCACTGTAGGATTAGTTAATGTGGAAACTTGCGTGCAGCATTATCAAGGTTTAGAACGGTTGGGCTTTCAAGCAGCCGACTTGCATTGTGAAGGCTATGTGTTGCAAGTCGAGCCGAACCAACCACCAAATAGTAGAAATTAGCCATTATGCGTAGTCTTAAGAATCTTCGAGCCTTTACAGGTGGAATGGGTGTTTTTTTTCTCGTCTGGTTTGGACAACTGGTATCCCTGATTGGGTCGGGTTTGACTAACTTTGCATTGGGAGTGTGGGTGTACCAGCGCACGGGTTCAGTCACTCAATTCTCGCTGATTTTGCTATTTGCTCTGCTGCCCAGTATCTTAATTTCTCCGGTAGCTGGCGCCTTAGTTGACCGATGGAACCGGCGATGGTGCATGATTCTGTCTGACTCCGGTGCTGGTATAATGACGGTGGCGATCGCCCTATTACTCGCCACCGGCAACCTTGAAATCTGGCACATTTACGTCGCCGTTGGCTTCAGTTCCGTCTGTAAAGCCTTTCAGTTACCCGCCTACACTGCTTCGACTTCTTTGCTTGTGCCAAAAGAACACCTACCTCGCGCCAGCGGCATGGTTCAGTCAGGAGAAGCTTGCGCCCAACTAATCTCGCCACTGCTGGCAGGAGTCTTGCTAGGAATCGTCCAACTTGAAGGTGTCATTTTAATTGACTTTGCCACCTTCCTGTTTGCCCTCATCACCCTATTGCTCGTTCGCTTTCCTGACGCTAAGACTGCTGCGGTTCCAGTTGCCGGAAAAGCATCTCTTTGGCGCGAGGCGATGGAAGGCTCGACTTATATTTTTGTTCGCCCCGGACTTTTAGCGCTGCTAATTGTATTCGCCATCAATAATTTTGTTCTGGGAATGATTGAGGTTTTATTCACGCCACTGGTACTTTCCTTCACTTCTATCACCGTTCTCGGAACTATTCAGTCCATCGGCGGTGCAGGGATGCTACTGGGTAGCGTATTGATGAGCGTTTGGGGAGGCCCCAGGACTTTAATTCGTGGCGTATTTGGTTTTGTCTTTCTCAGTCAACTGTGCATTTTTGCATTGGGATTACGCACTTCCGCTACACTTTTTGCTCTAGCTTTCTTCTTGTTTTTCTTCAGTTTGCCGTTCATCAATGGATATAGCGATGCCATCTTGCTCCGAAAAGTGGCTCCCGATATTCAAGGCCGGGTTTTTGCCACAATCAACATGATTTGTTGGTCGTGTATTCCCGCCGCCTATGTTGTTGCTGGCCCTCTAGCCGAACGAATTTTTGAACCTCTAATGGTCGCTGATGGTTTATTGGCAGGAAGCATCGGACAAATCATTGGCGTGGGGCCTGGTCGCGGCATTGGACTGCTATTTATTACTATGGAAGTGCTGGTTATGCTAATAACTGTTGCCGCTTACCAGTATCCTCGCTTGCGGCTACTAGAAGATGAGTTGCCGGATGCAACATAGTATTACCCTGGTTTTTCGGCGTTGCTTGACACGGATAGGCCTGAATGCATGAGGATTCTTAAGACTTTACAATAATTGCCGTCGCACTCGATGTAATGAATCATCAACATCTAAAAAACTGGTTTAATAAATGCTGCTACTGTCATCTATAAACTGGCAATTTGCTGTAAATTTGATTACGTCCTCCTCGCAAATTCCGTGGTTTCCAGCGAAGATAAAACCAACCGCCACATGATTCGGGAATTTGGTAAAGTTCTCAAGCCAGGTGGCAAGATATACGGATATTTTCCAACTACCTTATGCTTCTTAGAAATTGCCTATTTTAGTCGCAAACACGCTCACTGTGTTACAGAGGGATTTATCGATGTCTACGGCAATAAAGTTTGGGATGCTGAGTGGCAAACTGCCCAAATTTATTACACTCCCTTGCGGTTAAATCGCATCTTTAAAGAAGCAGGATTGCAACAACTCAGTTTGGAGATGGAGTTTTTGGACTATGAGCCTTTTGTTTCCATGTTTAAAGAGATGATCGACCATGACGACCCGGATATTTTTCTCTGGCATCTTCTAGTCCGTTATCAAAAATAGGACTTATATCCTGTCCGCTCGATTGACCGTAATTCCCGGCCGGGCGGGTTTTTGAGATTGTCAATTATTGGCAGATATTGTTGATAAACCCGCCCCTACCATATTATGGGTAATCGACCGGACAGGATATTACGCACTTCAGGGCGGGTTTTTGAGATTGTCAATTATTGGCAGATATTGTTGGTAAACCCGCCCCTACCATATTATGGGTAATTGACCGGACAGGATATTACGCACTTCAGGGCGGGTTTTTGAGATTGTCAATTATTGGCAGATATTGTTGGTAAACCCGCCCCTACCATATTATGGGTAATCGACCGGACAGGATATTACGCACTTCAGGGCGGGTTTTTGAGATTGTCAATTATTGGCAGATATTGTTGGTAAACCCGCCCCTACCATATTATGGGTAATTGACCGGACAGGATATTACGCACTTCAGCGAAGCATCAAGCGAGATGCTTCGTTTCACTCAGCATGACACCTAGGTTTTGCGTAGCTGTTTCACCATGCAGAAGCAATAAAACTCGTAGAAAAAGTACAGCTACCAATGACTAAAATTCAGGAAAAAGTAGTTGATTGAGCGTGAAGACCAAGGAGAAAAAAGATACAATAAACTAAAGCACGACAATAAACTTTGTAGACATGAAACTAAAACGATTGGGTCACGTAGCCGTTTGCGTGCAAGACATTGAAAAATCTGCTGAATTCTACCGAAACTTGGGTATGGAGTTAGTCTGGAAAGATCCAGACTGGGCTTATTTGAAAGCAGGAGAAGACGGACTGGCGCTGTTGAGTCCGAGTTACGACCAAGCAGGGCCGCATTTTGGGTTCGTATTTGACGATCGCACCGAAATGGAATCCGCCTACCAACAACTCAAAGCCGAAGGTGTTTCCGTCACCCACATCCACGAACACCGCGACGGTACGGCATCTTTCTACGGCAGAGATCCAGATGGGAACGGCTTTGAGTACCTTTACGAACCAGCCTGACTATTCGAGATCCAATATACAGGGTAAGGTACGCACTACGCACCCTACTGACAGATCGGGCTAAATCCGGGTAAGGTGCGCACTGCGCACCCTACTGACAGATCGGGCTAAATCCGGGTAAGGTGCGCACTGCGCACCCTAGGAGATTGGTGCGCACTGCGCACCCTACTGACAATTCGATATCCAATATAGAGGGTAAGGTGCGCACTGCGCACCCTAGGAGATTGGTGCGCACTGCGCACCCTACTGACAATTCGATATCCAATATAGAGGGTAAGGTGCGCACTGCGCACCCTACAAAAGGTGTTGGCCCGGAACATCTCTACCAGTCGCCGAAGCATCTGACGTACCAAGACAAACTGAGTATAGTACGGTGTAGGCTTCTGAATAGCAACTATATCCAGAACTTCCGAAAATCCCCCCAATAGTCTAAAATCTAAAATCTAAAATCCTCATGTTTCAGAGAATACAAGTCAGAAATCGCTGGAAATCCCTCCTCAAACCCTGGGAAGAAATAGACCTTTGGCTGTTCGCCGCTTGCATCGGCCTCACCTTCTTTGCGGGAATCATGATCAGCAGCGTGGAACGAAACCAGGGGCTGATCGACTGGTGGCGACACTGGGTGACTGGGGGAGTCGGTTTGTTATTAGCAATCATCATTTCTCGTTGCCGCTACGAAATCCTAATTGAGTGGAAATGGCTGATTTATATCATCATCAATTTGTCACTAATCGCGGTACGGTTTATCGGTACTGAGGGGCTCGGCGCCCAGCGGTGGATTAATATCGGTGGCTTCTACTTGCAACCCTCTGAATTTGCCAAAATAGGGATGATCATCACTTTAGCTGCTCTGCTGCAAGCTACCCCAACGCCAACCGTGCGGGATATGTTGAGGATGCTGGCGATCGTGGCTGTGCCCTGGGGATTGGTATTTGCCGAACCAAATTTGGGCACTTCGCTGGTGTTTGGGGCGATAACAATGGGGATGTTTTACTGGGGTAATGTTAATCCCGGCTGGCTAATATTGCTCTTCTCTCCTCTCATCTCGGTTCTCCTCAACAACCTGTCTATGCCGATTTGGATAGGGTGGGTAGTTATGGCGGGTGTTATCGCTTGGCTAAGCCTACCTTGGCAGTGGTTGGGAACTTTCGCTACTGTGGTAGTGAATGTGGTATCGGGACAAGTCGGACAGCTTTTTTGGGGTGCGCTGAAGGATTATCAAAAAATGCGGCTGACGGGGTTTTTAAACCCGGAGAAAGACCCTTTAGGTAGCGGATATCACTTGATTCAATCTCGGATTGCGATCGGCGCTGGGGAACTAAAGGGTAGGGGTTTGTTTCACGGAACACAAACTCAGCTTAACTTTATTCCTGAACAGCATACGGACTTTATTTTTTCAGCTATTGGCGAAGAATTGGGTTTCATTGGCTGTATTGGCGTGTTGTTTGTCTTCTGGATAATTTGTTTGCGGTTGGTGATTATCGCTCAAACTGCTAATGATAATTTTGGTTCTTTGTTGGCGATTGGCGTGCTGTCAATGTTGATTTTTCAGGTGTTCGTGAATATTGGGATGAACATCGGTTTGGCTCCGGTTACGGGGATTCCGCTACCTTTCTTGAGTTACGGGAATGCGTCGCTGCTGAGTAATTTTCTGGGGCTGGGGCTGGTGGAGTCGGTGGCGAATCGGCGACAGCGCAAGAAGATGTGGAATAAGTAAAGGAAGAAGGAAGAAGGAAGAAGGAAGAAGGAAGAAGGAAGAAGGAGACGGCAGTGCCGTTTCCCGACAATATTATTTTGGGGTAGGGAAACGGCATTGCCGTGTCCTCGAATGCCCGATGCCCGATGCCCGATGCCCAATTCCCGATGCCCGATGCCCAATTCCCAATTCCCAATTACTCGTTCATATTTTTGTAAGTAGCAACTGCCGAAGGCGAACTCCGGTTCAAGTAGCGGAATATCCAATACTTAAATACCGCATCTAAGATCACTGGAAACGTCGCAATAAACAGAAAGATGAACTGCCTATTATCTGGCAGTCCCAAATGCCTCGATAAACCTTCAAGAATCACTTCCCAACCGTGAGGAGAGTGAAATCCGACAAACACATCAGTAAACAAAATAATAATGAAAGCCTTAGCACTGTCGCTGAGACCGTAAATCACGTCGTCCATGAAAGACTTTAAAATCTCAATTTCTTTCTTGTTATTCAGGAGAATCCAGACAAAGGCAGCGCAGGAGAGTAAATCGGCAAAAACATTTTTGATGGCTCCACCACTTTCTTCGCGGTATTCCTCCGCTAGCTCAACTGCTTTCTCTTCAATCTTCTTTTCCCTTTCCTCTGAAGAAATCTGTGGAGCCATGCCAATTAATGTTTGAAATTTTAGGTGCTGCTCAAATCTCTCCAGTTCTTTAAATGCTTCTTCTTCCAAGTCAACATTTATGAATATGCCGGCATTATTTTTAACTCTCACCTGGTCAACGATCGGACCGATTAGAAAATTTTTGCAAAGTTGATTCGTCAACAGCGGAATTAAAATCAAAAGTAAAATAAATCTCAGAGAAATGACTGTTTTTAGTTTGGAATTGCGAAAATTCTTAACTACTTCTTTTTCCGCCTCCGGGTCTAATTCTTTAGTAATTCGATTGAGAGTTCCCAAAAGCGATCTGGGTAATAAATTGACCTCTTCAAAGTTAGTATCAACCGCGTCAAGCGGATGATTTGGCGAGTTAGCTGAAACGTTATTTTCCTGAGAGTTAGGGCTGCGATTTGTATACTTGACTGGAACATTTGCCTCATTGACAACCGGAACAATAGCAGTGGATTTACCATTAATGTACTTGCCAGTTACCCCATCAATAAACTCTAGCTTCTCAAAGATCAGCGATGCTTGATCTTTAGTATTTATACCTAATCCATGCAGGTAATTATCCGCTAAGTGTCCCCCCTTCGGTTTAGCCGCCACCCGCTCTGGGAGTTCCAAAAAAAAACGGCTAGCATTAAACTCGACCATGCGAGTTTCGATGACTTTGAGGTATTTTTGGAGTTCGGTTTTAAAATAAGAGAGAGTGCTGTGTCCGTAATCGCCAGCTCGATCGGAAATTGGTTGACCACCAAAATGCTCGTCTTCGATCGCCCTAATGGCTAAGGCAGCATCGTAGGCCTGTTCTAGGGCCCTCTCAGGCGTTTCTCTATACCATTGGCGGGCACTGTAGAGATATTTTACAAATCTGTTCCAGGGAGAAGTATTCATCAGAAAAATGGGTTGGAAACCCCGTCCTTATAGGACGGCTTTATATTGAATTTGGATACCATTACCGCCTTGGAGTTGCTTGAATCGGTGTACTTTTGTGTTGTACTTTCAACGGGACAGTTACCGTTTCAAATCTCACAACCCTGTACGCATAATGGTTTGCTCTCGCGAGCCTCCCTTGCGGGGTAATATTAGCTTCGCCAATGTTTTAAGAGCTTTTTAAACCTGCAACACTGTTTCAGTGACCTTAAAACTGTTTAATCGCAGATGACAGAGCGGAAAACTAGCTTCGCATTCTCCGGTGTCGTGACTCAAAAAACGTAGTACGCACTGGTACTTAGGCTGGTCAGGATGGCTTGTTAGATTTCTCTTTCAAGCCTCATGCCTTTAGGCTGAGGTTCCTGACGGTATATTAGCAAACTTACTGAGATTAGAAATCGTGTCCTCGGATTCAATTTGGATTGTCGGAGCCGCCCGCAGTGGCAAAACCACTCGCCTCATTGAGCAGTTCTGCCTTTGGAGCCCAAGTGTCAAGCCTCTGTCAGCAACAGTTTCAAGTCGCTGGCGTTCCGGGCGTCGCAGGCTCGGACAGACGGGCCCAGCAATTTTAGTGTTAGCCGCTAACGGCGACAATCGACTCGAATTAGCCGATCGCATCGCCACCGCCACCCAAGGAAAATATACCTTTCACTCGACCACACCTTTCGGATTTTTCGAGCAGGAAGTGATGCTGTTTTGGCCGCTCCTAGTTCAGTCACTGGACTTGAGGGTCCAATTTCCCCTGCGGCTGCAACCCGAAACAGAACTGGAACTGGCGGCCAGACTCTGGCGTCGCGAACTAGACTCAGGCATTTTGCGACAAACAGGGGTAAGCTCAAACCGAATGGTGCGTCGAACTCTCGACTTATTGCAACTGGCTGCTGTCAGCGGTACGCCGGCGATCGAGATTCCCGAAATTCTCGAACAGGGATTTGCTGGGGAGGCTGGCTCAACCAGCCTCTG